>Ga0307942_1000395_pt1 | contig 29705 bp, 21 predicted proteins | sample OrgLakmetagen175_FD_201846 | JGI IMG/M metagenome (GOLD analysis project Ga0307942, IMG submission 201846) | Saline water microbial communities from Organic Lake, Antarctica - #175 | ecosystem: Environmental > Aquatic > Non-marine Saline and Alkaline > Saline | place: Antarctica: Organic Lake... | reverse complement strand
TGTGTGTAAGTGTGCGTATGTGTGTGTATGTGTGTATGTGTGCGTATGTGTGTATGTGTTGTGACGGCGGCAAAATTCCAGGTGTGTGCGTATGTGTGCGTATGTGTGTGTATGTGTGCGCATGTGTATATGTGCGTATGTGTGTATGTTTTGTGACGGCGGCATAATTCCAGGAGTGTGTGTATGCATGTGTATGTGTGCGTATTTGTGTGTATGTGTGCATATTTGTGTATGTGTGCGTATGTTCGTATGTGTTGTGACGGTGACAAATTTCTAGGAGTATGTGTATGCGTGCGTATGTGTGCGTATGCGTGTATGTATCTGTGTATATGTATGAGTATGTATGTGTTGTGACCATGGCAAAATTCCAGGCTTGTGCGTATGTGTGCGTAAGTATGTGTGTATTTGTTGTGACCGCAGCAAAATTCCAGGTGTGTGCAAGTTTTTAATATGCTTGTGTGCATGTATGTGTTTATGTGTATAATTCTATTTAGTATGTGTGTGTGTGTGTATGTCTATGTCTATGAAAAAGTTCACCGGCGCATGCTTTTACTCTATAACGCTGAAGGAGTTCACTGGCTAATGCTGTTACTCTAAATTGCTCTACTTTGTCTCTCTTTTAAAGTCTAAAAGAATAAAGAACGGGCTGCAAACATATTTCGCACAGGTGTACAGGTGGTGCCTTTTCAATTCGCGCATGCAAGTTCTAAAAAAAGGACATACATGCACAGCTTGCTCACACACACACACACACACACACACACACACACACACACAGGATGGCAGCTGGGTTGTGTGTGGGCTAGGCGGGAGCTCTCCCATGCTAGCCCTCTGGTCCATTGATGCGCAGGCGCTTGCGATTTGTGTGCCACTGCCCTGTGTGCCTCAAACCTTTGTGGTAGGTGGTTTGCCATCGAGTATTACCAAAGTGACCGCATCGTGCACTAGAGCGATGATCTCATCGTGCACTAGAGTGATCTCGTTGTTGCCATCGAGTGATCTCATCGTGCACTAGAGTGATGAACTCATCGTGCGCTAGAGTGATCTCATTGTTGCCATCGAGTGATCTCATCGTGCACTAGAGTGATCTCATTGTTGCCATCGAGTGATCTCATCGTGCACTAGAGTGGTGATATTTGGCTATTTACGCGTCAACCGCTGCAATGGCAATTGCTGTATTACGTAGATGATTTTTTTAGCATGTCATTTAGCCAGTCATTAGGTTTAGCATGTCATCCGGTCGTTATGCTGTCATTGCGCTGTGTGCTTTTACGTGTAGGTTGAAGGCCAGTGTGCTGCCATGCTTTGGATCCGCTGGCTTACCGTCTGCTTTGTATATCATTTAATCTCCACCGCTTCCATGTGTAACCACATATATATGTGTGTTAACCACACATGTATGCATTCATTTGTTGCTGCAGGTTCAACCAGGAGAGATCCTGCTCGCGGGGGCTGCCCCCTCTCTGTTTAGGTGGGCAGTATGTGTTGATCAGTTAGGCAATATGTGTTGACCAGGCTCGCCTTCAGGTGAAACAAGTTGCCCTTCACGTCTTCATGAGTGTGGGGAGTTGTTGGGCGGTATGTCACAGGGTTGGCTAAAACCATACATTCATACGTATATACGGTGTATATACGGTATTTTTAGCAGGAAATCACCGTACATATGGTCATATACGGTGTGCATATACGGTTCTGGCCAACCCTACTGTATGTGTTGATTAGGGTTGACCAGGCTCACCTTCAGGTTAAACAAGTTGCCCTTGACGTCTTCATGAGTTGTGGGGAGTTGTTGGGCATTATGTGTTGATTAGGGTTGATCAGGCTCACCATTAAAGTCAGTCTGAGTCTCACTTTGAATCTGATGAGGCTCGCATTTAAAATCAGTCTGAGTCTCACTCCAGGCTCACATTCAAAGTCAGTCCGAGTCTCACTCTGAGTCTGATCAGGGTTCATTAGGCTCACCTTCGGAATGCGAGTTGCCCTTTTGAGGATTTGTGGATCTCATGTTGCATATTATGTTTTCTCAACTGGTGATACCCTTTTGAGGATTTGTGGATCTCGGGTTGCATTTTATGTACCTATTCTCAACTAGTGATACCCTTTTGAGGATTTATGGATCTCGGGTTGCATTTTATGTTTTCTCAACTGGTGAATGGAGGGAGCAGGAGTGCTGGGTTGCCTTTTTTTGCATGTGCTAATGTAAGGTGCAGGAGCTGGAGTTAGCGATTGATCCTGTTGCGCTTACCAAATTTACAAGAAAGAAAATAATGCAGTAAAGTGTAAACATGATCAATTTTAAAAAAATGTTGTTTTGTAATCTGCAAAACCAATTTCACAGGTAGCTGTCGACCTGCTCTCCTTCTTTTCCCAATATACAAGCTCTTTGCTTGCTCTCTTGTGGAATATTTTTGCATGCCTGCCTATTGCTTTGCCCAAGACGTGAGCGTTTTTCTTGCACTCACACCAACCATGGCACCTTTAATATTTACTTGCTATTTATGCAACCCACCTTCAACTTGTTCTCACCCCTAATCATTCTTGGAATTACCTGTTATCATTATTATGCATGACTAGTACAACAGTACAACCCACCTCCGGCCTTTACACATGCTGTGCATGACACCCACTAGTATTATTAGCTACCACCGATCATGGCGCCCACTTTCAGCCTCCATCTAAACCATTCGTGACACTTTTCCAGCACTTACGTACATTAATCATGGCACCCCGCTCAAAGCTTCCACATTCCACATCCACCCTTAATTACAATTATTGGCCCTGTATGGATATGGATAAACTTCACACTTACCCAAGGCAAGGATACCACTACCAGGCACTACCAGGCACTTCCAGGCACTACCAGGCACTTGCTCATCCCATTGAAATATTGTCGCCCCCCCCCCCTGCACACTCAGAGCTGCTCATTTAACTGGCATGCCCTCTGCAAGCAGCCATACCAGTCTACTGCCCGCTTTTAAACTTGCAAAGATGCTCGCAATGATGCACAGGCTCCCATTTACTGTACTGGCAATTCAGCTGGTCATATATACGCACAGGCTCCCATTTACTGTACTGGCAATCCAGCTGCATTTCACTAGGCAATTTATTTGCCTGCTCCCAAACTCCTACATGCACAGGTTCCCATTTACTGTACTGGCAATCCAGCTGCATTTTATTGGGCAATTTATTTGCCTGCTCCCAAGCCTGAACACATGGCGTCCATGCTTAATCATGCAGGTTTTCTTTCACAGGCGAGCTCGTCGCACAGCATAGCCTTGCTTCCCCCAATCCAGCTGCATTTTATTCGGCAATTTATTTGCCTGCTCTCAAACTTGAATACGCGTCGTCCATGCTTATGCATGCAGGTTTTCTTTCACGGGCGAGCTCGTCGCGCAGCATCGCCTCGCTTCCCCCGTGGCTTCTGTGTTTGCGTTGGATGTGCTGCCTGGTGATCTGGCAGGTAAGAAAGAGAAATGGGGAGGACAAAACTCAGTAATCAGAGGGAAAGGAAGCCTCTGATGTCAATCAATGGAAAGAAAGCTTTAATACGGGGCACTGTATAACACCTTCACCAGCACACTTAAAGTGAAAGGAGAGCTGAAGACAGGGTACCATAGCCTCTCGTTTCTCATTGTTATCATGACTCATGATGTTCAGTACGTGTGCCTGGCTTCCCCCTTGGCTTCTGTGTTTGCGTTGGATGTGCTGCCTGGTGACCTGGCAGGTAGGAAAGAGAGGTAGGGAGGGCAAAACTCATCAATCAAAGGGAAAGGAAGCCTTTGATACCAATTAAAGAAAAGAAAGCCTTTTATAGCAACTAAAGAAAAAAAGCCTTTGGTACGATTCACTATATAACTCCTTCACCAGCAGACTTAAAACAGGAAGGAGGACTGAAGGCAGAGTGCCTTCCCTGCTCTGAAGCCTCTTATTTCATATCATTCTCATGACACAGTACGGTACGTATTCTGTCTTGCTGACGTAATTTTTTTGCACTGCTTGGGGAAGAGGGGGGCAAAAACAAAGCAGTGAAAACTTCTCCCTACGATGTTATTTGAGCTCAGACTGTTTTGAAACCAATTGATGAACTGTCAAGAGAACTACAGGAGGTCTCACTCCACACAACTTTTTAGTACAAGTATAGCATATATCTATGAATGAGCCGTTTTGCTTGCACCTTCATTGAGCACCTTGGTTGAGCACCTACGACATGCACAAGGTTTGCTTGCACCTTCATTGAGCACCTTCGTTGAGCACCTACGACATGCACAAGGTTTGCTTGCACCTTCATTGAGCACCTTCGTTGAGCACCTGCGACATGCACAAGGTTTGCTTGCACCTTCATTGAGCACCTTCGTTGAGCACCTACGACATGCACAAGGTCTGCTTGCTTGCACCTTCATTGAACACCTTCGTTGAGCACCTACGACATGCACAAGGTTAGCTTGCAACTTCATTGAGCACCTTCGTTGAGCACTTACGACATGCACAAGGTTTGCTTGCACCTTCATTGAGCACCTTTGTTGAGCACCTACGACATGCACAAGGTTTGCTTGCTTTCAGTACAAGTATGGCAAAATAACATTTATGCATCGTTTTGCTTGCACCCTCAAAAGTGCATGCAAAAGGTTTGCTTGGTTTTTGTCCTGCCCCAAGGAGAGCAGGGCGGTCAAGTTTGAAGCGGGTGAATATGTACAGGCGGTAGTGATGTATTGTTGATGCTGTTGTCTGCTACGTTCATTACAATTTCCATGAACAGCCAAGGACACTTTTGACACTGTATCGACTGGGGGTCACTGGCACCTGCTGCTACCGTCACTCTATGCATTTCCATTTTCCCGTGGTAATATTTCTGCACGTACACACAGGGGTCCACAAGGCAGGCAGCCGTTGTGCCATAGCGCCATTGTGCCATTACGCTCAAAGGGAGCAGATTTCACAGAATGTTTTGGACAATTTTTTTGTTGTAATAGTTATGATTGTGTCTGCACACCCCTGCACCTGCACCACATAGGTGTTCACAAGGCAGGCAACGTATCTCCTGGTGCCATCGTGCGAGGAGGAAGCAGATCCTGCAAAACATCGTGGCACCATCTTATGATGAAGTTTAAAATTTGTGTGTATACACTCCTGCATCACACAGGTGTTTACAAGGCAGGCAACGTAGCTCCTGGTGCCATCGTGCGAGGAGGGAGCAGATCTTGCAGAACATGGTGGCACCGCCTTAATAGTAATGTTTGTATTGTGTCTATGTCCGCGCCACACAGGTGTTCACAAGGCAGGCAACGTAGCTCCTGGTGCCATCGTGCTGGGGGGGAGTGGCGGCTGCTGTGATGTGCTCTCTCGATTTGGCACTCAGCTGGCGTGTGTGTTCCCAGGCAGCACTGAGGACTAACTAGGAACACTAATGGCTTGCGGTGGTTATTAACTGTTTGCTCTATATAGAGACTCGTGGCTGTTACAACTGGGTTGTTCTTGTTTGGTCGGCCAGTGGCTGATCCCTACCAGAAAAAAGCGATGAATAAGCCCCGATAGAGCGAGGATGGTTGCAAAATTCAAAAATGACTCTTCGGGAGTTGTGTGGGCAGAAACATCGTATCCATGCTTTGGCTGCATTGTTCAACATATTATGCTTGTGAGGAGGAGCCGGGGGACACCACCAAGCAGAGGTGTTACATCAGGTTGTAGCCCAGACCAAACTTTGTAACAGCATTTTTTATTCGTTACTAAGGAGTCTAGAAGGCAAACCCAAATTCAGACACGAATGTGTTGAAATTTCAGCCTAGATACCTAGGAAACACACCTTAAATACCCAAATTTCTGACAAGAAATACCGAAATTTCATAAGAAATTAGTTGACGACCGCATGCCTGTCTGTCAGACTGTCTGCATGCCTGTGTGATTGCAAGTCAGGACGCCAGTGTGTTGCGTGTCTGTCTGTCTGTCTGTCTGTCTGTCTGTCTGTCTGTCTGTCTGTCTGTCCGTCTGTCCGTCTGTCTGTCTGTCTGTCTGTCTGTGTGTCAGTCTGTCTGTCTGTCTGTCTGTCTGTCTGTCTGTCTGTCTGTCTGTCTGTCTGTCTGTCTGTCTGTCTGTCCGTCTGTCTGCCTGTCTGCCTGTCTGTCTGTCTGTCTGTCTGTCTGTCTGTCTGTCTGTCTGTCTGTCTGTCTGTCTGTCTGTCTGTCTGTCTGTCTGTCTGTCTGTCTGTCTGTCTGACTGTCTGTCTGTCTGTCTGTCTGTCTGTCTGTCTGTCTGTCTGTCTGTCTGTCTGTCTGTCTGTCTGTCTGTCTGTCTGTCTGTCTGTCTGTCTGTCTGTCTGCCTGTCTGTCTGTCTATATGCGATGTGCGGTGGGCACTGTAACACTCTATTCTGAAGCATCGCATTACCGACTTCATGCCGCCTCTGGTTCTGCAAAAGCGCCTGCCTTATCTGTTGATTAAGGCACATTCAGGCAGATTAAGGCTACAATTCTAGCATTCGCTGCATGTCAGGAATTGTCAAGTCTATCCTATAAATGCTTGCTGGTAACGACTGCTTCAAGCCAAATAAGATAATGCAACTTAATTGGCTTGCAGTTGGAACAAGCGTGTGAGTGTAGTCTGAGTGTGTGTGCGTTTCACTCACAGCTTGCGAGTTATTACCCATATACTTTGCCTTCCTGGATTGCAAACAACCTTGCACCTGATAATGAGCTTGCATCGGATGAGCTTGCATGATCTGAAGTTTGGAAAAATAAAGACTCGGGCCGCGCAGAGAAATTTGGACAGGCCCCCTGGGGCCCTTCTATTTGCGATGTCCGGGCTTAAGCCGATTCGGTTTGGCGCATTTGGGGCCTGAATAGCTCCACGGTCGGGCGTCCGTTTCGCGTAAGATTTTGTAGACAACTAAACTGGCCTGGTTTAAGTCTGTATGTCCAGTTTTGCGGCGAGTTGTGAGGATCGGACTTTTGGCGACGAGAAGGGCTGGAAAGCGGCACGCTGTGACAACGTAAAAATGCGGATTTACTAATTCGATTCTGACTTGATTCCGTTCAGGAATTGTGCAGTTCTCATGCGCCGTCAGTTTGCTGATGACCGACGAGGAGGAGAAATTTTTGTTCGGCGACTTTTTCTGGGCAGTTTGATTCCGCTTTTATAAACTATTAATTTACAGCGAAGTTACGCACTCTGTATTGTACTTCTAGCTCGAACGAGCTCGAACGAGGAGAGACTTGACTGCAAGGTCACTTGGCACATGACGTGCATCTTCCAGCCTCTGCTGTCAAGACAGGAATCTAAGGCACACATACCGGTATAGTGGCTACAAACAACACATGAAGGACACAGTGATTGACCATGTATCTGCTTCCTAAATCTGCAAGAATTCCAAAGAGGTGTACGCATTCCACATGACGTTGCGTTGCAAGGTCGAATGCATGTCACATATTGGAGCAATCAATGCAAGGCAGCATGCACGCGGCAGGAAGGCTAAGAGACAATTGTTTTGCACGTAACTCAAGATGTGCTCTTGCTTCGCACAACAAAACAATAGCATATGTTCCATAGCATACATGCTTTGCAGCAACATTTAAAGCAACATCTTTTGAACCTTAAGGATGTTGTGTCTCTTTCTTTGCGAAGAGGCTAGTACTGAATGTCGTTGGCACATTGCAGATACACACAATAAGCACTTGGCATGCTACTACTTCCAGCACTAAAACGTCTGCAGCGCTTGCATGCATGTTCACGTTGCTGGACCTAGCAGGACAATATAAGAACAAGAAGCGAAAGCAAAAAATAAGCCCACGAGCGGAAAAGTTTGTAAAAAAGAGAAAGAAAAAACAAGAGGTAAAAGCACGGAAAATTTGGGCGGGTGGAGCCCTTCTATACCTAGGAAACACACCTAGAGGCAGGCTTAAAGTTGAAATAGCAGTTGAAGTGGTTGAATTCAACTGAGCGGTTGATTTTCACCCCGTTTCAACCGCTTCAACCCCTGGCCGTTTGTCTGACGTTGTTGTAAAAAGCATCCTTAGACTAGTGAGAAAGATATGCTTGATAGAATGTTCACTAAGCTTGGCATACATGTCTTTGTAGAAATAATGTACTGTCAATCCTAAATTTAAGAGAGGATACATCCAATTTTTTTATCTAGCATTCTTATATTCTTATAGACCAGGTTGTTCCGTGATTCAGATTAGAAAACAGCTACTGAGTCAGATAGACATGAATCCGTATTTCAGATTAGAAAACAGCTATTGAGTCTGAATAGAAAAAAGCTATTGAACCCAATGACTGTACTCCACCACTTGCACAGGGAACTACTCAAGGACGTTGTAAATTTAATCCAATCCTCACCTTCTACTGTCACTTTCTACAAAGTTAAATCTCACTCTGGTATTACTGGCAATGAGGGTGCAGACCACCTAGAACACAAAGCAGCAGTCAATCAAATTTCTGACGTTTCCCTCCCGCCAGCTACTGACCCCTTCTACGACCTGTTCTGGCTAAGCGTTCGAAACAAAGTTGGCTCCCATGCAGAAGAGCTACGAGTTTTAACTGACCTGCAAGACAATCAAACTAAAACATCACATGCACGCCCACCATTACCTTGGTGAAGCTAACACAGATACACTGCTTTACAAGCTCCGGCAAAAATTGCATGATACGCCTCAGCGTGCAGCACAGCCCGACTCTCACACACGGCAAGCTTCTGCAAAAACCTTGCGCATGCCCAGTTCAGTAACAAGTTTTGGTCCATGCCAATTGTGACTTTTAAAATACAGGAACAAGTCCTTAAGTACAGGACGGATATGATACACACAGACAAACACACCAAAAGGTTTAGCCATACGACAGGTCCTGCCACCTGCCCTTTGTGCGGAGGATCAGGCAGAGCTCCACACATACTTCTTAGGTGTAACAACCATACTCTGAAGAGAATGCACATAAACCGACACCACCACGCTGTAAGCCTTTGTGGTGAAGAGATCAGCAAAGGCAAGCTGGGCTCAGCAATTGTTACAATGGATGCTTGTAACAGTGAAAAGTTATCTGACCTATACATTGAACCCCCTGATGACATTGAAAGAAGCATTCCTGACTGGGTTTTCCCAACACAACAAAACCTTCCAACTAGACATCAAAGCCGTCCAGATGGCGTGTTAGTTATGCCCATTGAGGGATGAGGCAGGCATTTGGATCCCAAACAGATCCCCCCGCCCAAAGGAGAGAGACATACATCTTGTAGAATTCAAATTCTGCTCAGACATAAACCCGCAACAGACATTTGAAAAAGCGCACAACCAGCATCAACCCCTTATTCGGCGTCATACGATCCAAACACACCTGAGGCAGACTACCCACACTCCCCTGACTGAACCCTAGAATCGAGGGTCTGCTGTGCGATGATAGTTCGTTGTGATAGTGCAGCAGAACAAAAGATTTGAGCACATCGTCGGAAATTCCTGGCACTTTAGATTTTTTGTTCCGCTGCGCCATCACAACGAATTTTGCAATGGCGTTTGGCGTTTGGGGTGTCAAAGTGGCCCGTTCTGGCCCGTCCCTGCACCATCCGCCGAGATTTTTGGAGCAATACACAGCTGAGAACGATTTATGACATCCTGCGTCAAGCGTGGGGCAATCCGTGGACTAGGCGGGGAGATACTGGCCGGGAAAGATGGCATCAATTTCTGGCTTCTCTAAAATGAGGTTTATAGAGGTTTTACAGGCCCAGATGAAGCGCCCCCGGCCAGAAAACACATCAGCTTTACTTATAATAGTTCCTTATGCTAGGCCAGTGTCAGAAATCCCCATTTCTGCTCCTCGGTTTTGGCCAGGGGTTCAACAGCAGACGAGACGCCGAACGCATTTTTTGGCCTCAATAGACCACCCCTTTAAACAAAAATTGGCACATATTTGATAAACAAGGTAAAATGAGAACATGATAATAAAACGCCATAATATGGCAAGTGTGCTGATTGTCCAAGCCCTACAAAAGGGACCATGTGGTGCCAACCAAATTGCCTACACTGATGTAGGCAGCGCAGATAACTATCAGAGCAAGGCCTAGATCTGAGAAACCCTGCCAACAAAACCCTGCCCTCTTGGTTGCTACCAAATCTAACAGCACATGCTTTAAAAGCCTCTTCTCGTCCTGACGCCATCCAATTTTCACCTAGCACTGTGTGCTCCTCTCGCGTAACCACCCGCAACCCAAACTTTCAACAGCTTGCTAAAGACAAGTAATTAAAATTTAAACCAGTGGGAGGTTCGCCTGATTGAGTTTAAATTCTGTAAAGACACTAGGCCTGATCCCCAACTCCAAAAAGCAAAAGCACAGCACAGCATGCTTATTGCCAACCTAAACAGACAAGGATATAGGGAAGTCAAGCTTCACGTGATCCTTGCTGGAGCTATGGAAACTATCTACAAAGGCTATACAGACAAACCTCTGACAGACCTTAGTCTGGATTACCACAAGCTTAAAAAATTGACACACAAACTGAATGAACACTCCATCAGACATGCATCTGCACTCATAAAAACAAGGTATGCACAGCAATGTAACACAAGCAACAACAGTCAAGGAATGGGTCCGTGTGCTGCGGCACACAACCCCCCTGACCCACATTAATTTCTTTTAAATTGTTTGCGCGGTGGGGGTTGCCTGGTGCGGGCACCTAAGTAACCATCTCCCTTAAATCATGATGGCTGTGTCATCACTACCAGCGGAGTCTTTTCTTTTCTTTTCGTTAAGAAGGTGCCCTTTGAAATGTGAAGTATGAATTGGGTAGCCTAGTGGCCCGTGGTCAAGCCAGACTCTTCGGGTCGCGGGTTTGAATCCGCCTGGTAGCGTGAGCACTTCGCTGTCCGACAGCTCCGTCTCCGTTTCATTAATCCAAGCTTGTGGTGGTATCACCCCTTGCGTATAATTCTTTGAATTGGGCAGCACCTCACATCCCCCCCCCGCTCGAGAGCCCTTCGTTTCTTCGTAGGGCGCCGACAACCAGCAGCAGCACCAGCGCGGGGAGCCGGGCGCCGTGTATCTCCACAGGGGCTCCTACGCGGGTAGGCTGGTGGGTCGCGAGTTTGCCAAGCCTCGTCTTCAGCGCGTGCCTGTCCCCCTAGTCAGTGTGTGAGTTGTGCTGCCTGGTGTTGTTGCAGCCGTACGCTGCCTCTCTGTGTGCAGCCTCCCCTAGGTATGGTGTTTTTGCTTGGAGTTGTAGCAGCCTTTTTAGCATTGCCTCCCTGTGCGGAGCCTCTTCCTTGCTTGCTGGTCAGCCACGCTCTTTGTTGTACATTGGTTTGGTACTGCCTCCCCCCTCTTCCCTTTGCCTGTTTTCCCTGCCGTCTGTTTTGTGTAGAGGTCTCTTTTTTACTTTGGAGAGAGTAGGTCGTAGACCGCTACTCTGTGCCCTGGATCCTCAGGTTTCTTGTGCTGTCCTTCTCTTGACTCTCTCACCTAAGGGTTTACTGTAAGGCTATTCTGTTTAGCTAGGCCTAAATTTTGCGCTCTTTAAAGGGGTGTCTAGAAGGGTGCCTTTTTCGTCAGGGGGGGTTGTGTTGGAGCCTGTTTTGGCGCACCAGTCATTGCTATGGCTTAGTTTGCTCTTATCCTGGCTGGCTCCTAGCTTCTCTTGCCTTCGTGTCTGGTTCCTCTTTTGTTAGTGTAAGTATCTAGGCCTCAGTTTTTTCAGTTCGCCCTCTGTTTTGCTCTGCCACTCTAGTCTTCCTCGCGCAACTTCCTCTGGTTTCTTCCGCCTGGACCTTTTCCCCTTAAAAGCCTCCCCCCTCGCCTCCTTTTTTTCCTTTCCAACCAGCTTTTCTTGCTGCCTTTCTTCTTCTTATTTTTCTTTATTTTCTCACGTAGTAGGGAGTTTGCTATCTCCCCTTAATCCATGTAATACCCTTAAAGTCAAAATCAAAGGAAAAGCAGGCAGTGAAAGCCACTCCCCACATTATATAAGAAGAGAAGCCACTTTTGTATCGAGTACCGTAAAGCCCCTCCACCGCAAATAGGAAAGGAAAAATTAATGGGGATCAGGAGGGTTGCAGGCTTGGCCTGAAACCGGCTCCTGATGAGAGTTGATAACAGTACTGGAAAGGGCACGGCTGGTATGGACAAGTTTAGCAGTAAAGTTCACAGAGTGCACATGGAGCTTAATGGCAAGCTTCTTAACTCTTTGAGAATCAAGACCCAGTTCCTTGAAAGGCTCCAGAGTGTGAGTGTTGTAGATGGTGCCACCCACACCCAAAAGGATGATGTGGAGAGTAACGGAGGCTCTTTGGAGAATGTTGCAGATATCTTTGTGCTGTTCCTTTGCGGCGTTCAGCTGGTTCTGAGGTATGGTGTCCTCACAGTACTTGATCTCGACAAGGTGGATGTCACGCCGAGTATTGCTGAGGTCTTTAGGTCAGTGCTATCTGGGGTTGGTGGCTCTACTGGTGGCTGGCGGTGCTGCTGGGGTGCTCCCAGTCTCCCTCTCTCCCCCTGCCACTTCATAGAACCCACCTCCCTACATTAGTTTGCTGTTTTTGTGTTTTTGCAGCGATGGGAGTGACCAGCACAGAATCTGGGCGGCTGGATTTAAATCTGTCTTTATCTGGGAAGCGGGGTAGGAAGAGCCATTTGTGAATGATTCTACTTTCAGCTGTTTCAGGAATCTGGAGATTTTGCATGGTCATCTGTTCGTTGCTGCCTATATCCATGGAGACAATGCATGACCCTAAGGATCCTGTTTTGGTGATAGCCTTGAATATCATGCGGCATGCTAAGTTGTGTCTTTCGGTGATCATGCTCCTTAATAGCGTGTTTTGGCACCCAGAAAGGACGTGCAGGGCACTGTCTACTTATGGGCAGAGGGGGCAAGTTTGACTTGTTGAGAGTTTGAACAATACCGCATGTTTTTGATTATAAAGGGTACCTGTTCTGTAATTCAAAATAATACATTTGATCTCAAAGGGGACATCGGATGATGTTAGGTAAGCATTGCTAGTGGCTCCAGCCATTGGCAGTGCCGTACTTTATGAGGGTCTGTTAGTACAACTAAGCGGTTGGTTTCAGTTGCATTTCAACCGCTCCAAATCCATAATTCATCTGTGGCCTTTTGTGGCATTTTGTGGCTGACGTTGTTGTTATGTAAAGCATCCTTGGACTAGTGAAAAAGATACACTTGATAATATGTTCGCTAAGCTTGGCTTACATGTCTTTGTAGGAATAATGTATGGTATGCTTAAGCTGGTACCATGATTCGTCGTGACATCTGAGAGAGGATTTGTATTATCTTTTTATCTGGCATCTTGGTATAGACCAGGTTGTTCCTTGACTAATAATTATTGCTTCTCTCTACTGCAAGCCTGATTGAGATCAATCAATTATAGGCTCTCATCAGGAGCCAAATCTTGGCCAAAACTCTGCAACCCTCGTGCTCCCCATTACTGTTTCCTTTCCTAATATGAAGTTAATTACCACGCTCCAAACCAAGTAATCTCCAGTTAATGAATGTCGGGGGTTGGTTTTCTGCTGCCTGCATTAACTGCAATCAACATCCTGTTCACAGAAGGTAAACTACAATAATGCAGCAATTGCAGGACATACCACCACGTACTCTTGTAGCTTCTGTGCAGCTTACGCAAGCAATAATTCCCCGCCTCACTAACATAGGGCTGGGCATATGAGTAAGGTTAGAGCAAGTTTGGGTGTACCACAAGAGATATTTCACCCTGCGTGCATAACAGACAGCATAACACTAAGTTTGCTGTAGGTAATATGTCTGTATTGCTGTGGATGTGTTAGCCTACCGTGACATCTGCAACATTATATTTGCTAGAACTGCTGCATCATTGGAGCTGCAATGTTGTATTTTTACTGCTTGCTCCTCAAGGTGCCTGCCGAAATCGGAGTACAACATAAACGAGTACGCAACAACTCTGCAGCAACTCTTGTTTAGGTCATTCTCTAGAAAGGCTGTCTGTTTCTGATATGCGTACATGAAATTCCTCTAGGCGCCAAACAGCTTAATGCGCACAGTAATGTGCTTCCTGCAAAGCAAGAAGGGGCTTCATATAATTAGTAAGCGCAATGCCGATAGAACAATTGCGGCATGAAGTAGCATAAAGCAAATGGTAGCACGAAGCATAAAAATGCTTGAACTGCCCAGGGACTACTGTACACCTTCATCGGAAATCATAAGCACTTGTAGGAGACAAATCAGACGATTCCTTTCTCAACTCTCTAACCTGCAGAAGGGGCAGTCTGCCTTGATCTTGGCAGAGCAGCTGGAGCAGACCTGGGGCAAGGAGTAGTGATGAATCAATTTTTGGCGTGATAGACTCCAGATCTGGCGTGCTCGATTCTACATCTGGAAAAGAGAACTATGACGTACGTGCGGAGCACACAAAAGCAAGAGGAGGCTAAGAGTAAGCCAGGATAAAAGCACCTAAGCCATTGCGATTACTGGTGCACCAAAACCACCTGAAACTCAAATCAAGCCTACAAGCAAAAGTTCCTGTAAGTTTAAGCTATGAAAGATCAGCAAGTCCCTCTCAAAATCCAAGTCCATAGTGGGAAGGACAAAAAGGGGACGCGCAGTGAGCTAAAGTTGGCCTAGGCAATAATAGGCTAGGTTACACAATTTGCTTAAATTGAAGATGCTAGAATCAGGACTTTTTAACAAATAAGTAATGTTGCCAATGAATTTCCCTTTGCTTGCATCGCACCTGGTGGCCACACTGGAACGCCATGCTCTTTGAAGCGTCCTGAAAACAAATAGCTGGTTCAGTAAGAGTGTGTTGAAAGCAACACATTTCACGGCCAACCTAGATCTACGCGCTAAGTCAATGCAGCAATTGCATAGCAGTACGAGTAGCAAACACATCACACAGACCTGGCAAACACCGCATTGAAGCTGCTGCTTGATCTCATCATCTTTTTCTTTCAAGCGCGATTTGCAGGCGTCAAATACTCTGGAAGAGGAGGACAAGGTGGAGCATTCAAATAACAAATAACCAAATAAATCAAAACAAGTTTGATAGCCTTCCACCACAAACTCCTACATCTTACATGAGTGTCTTACACAAGTGTGTGCAATTGAACCTAATTGATGATTTTGATTGTGGTGATAAACTTCTGGAGCAAAGACCAACTTTTTGTCCTCCTTGTTTATTTAAGCTACAGTCATCTTTCCTGTAGGCTGAGGTGAAATCATTTGAACAACTTCAATTAGAGGGAAGATCAGCTAATTGTCCTACCGGACTTTGGCTTTCTCCAGGTCCTCCACAATATCATTTAGGGCTGTAGAGGTAAGCTTGCTGATCGCCTCCGGCCGCCCTTCCAGCTTTGCCAGCTTTTCTTCAGCTGCCTCACGTGCCTTGGTGGCCTGGGACTCCCTCAACTTAAGGCCTTTCTTTTCTTGCTTGTTATTTCGCACCTCCCGCTCCAGCTGCTGAGACGCTAGATTCCTTTTACGTACGTAATCCTGTAAGAACAGGAACGTGATAATTTCAGGTTTAAAACTTGCGAGCATTCGAATTATTTGCAAGACATCGTTTCTTCACACCTTCACTTGGCTCATCAGCACTGCGCCATCTTCCTCAGCAACTTTCTGTGATAATAAGGTTAGCACAACATGTGTATGGTTTCATGGCACATTGCCCTACAACATGCTGTGAACAGGGCATCACCATGGGACGTAGCAGCACATGCTGGTAATCCTTTAGGTTGGCATCTTCCAGAGATTTGAGCAGTCTGTTCTCCAGATCGTCGCTAAAAACCTTCTCATTATAGTAATCAACCAGCTCAAAATCTTGCCATTCAATCCAAAACTCTGCAAGTGCACGCGCTTTTAATTCAGAAACCTTGCTCTGTGGAAGGAAGGCAAAGGCAAGATGTTAACTGGTTCCGCGCATGTTGTGTCACCTGTGCCCCCCTCTCCTGCAGGCTTACCTTGCTGTCAATCCACACCTTACGCAATTGCTCTAGTTTACCAGGTTGCTGTAAAACTACGTATAGTAAAAATATCATTTCACAGATCCGGTGTGAATTGTCGTATAAATAATATATAACTTTGGACACTACCAATATTAATCCACAGTGCGAGCATTCCGGTACTCCCATCTATTCATATGGCATGCAATCTATACTTTTCGGTTGGAATATTCAAAAATTACCAGTTATAACATATTACGCCTCATACAGCCAAAGTCAGCACCTCCCGTCTTTCGCAATGGACCAAGTAAAAAATAAGAAATATCCAGGGGGGTAGAGGGGCGGGAAGAGCCTTGTTTCATGAGTGCTGTAAGGTGCAAAGGTTCAAATTCGCCTGAATTGGTTGGCCAGGTGCCGAATGAAAAAAAAGAATCCTGATTTGCATCCGTTTGAAGGATTTTAAAGGTAGAAATTTCCACCCACGCTGGTTTGCCGGTTGTTCTCTATTGTTGTGTTATATCTGTTCATAACTTATTTTAATTTAGCTAACACTATTTCACTAAGCTAAGTCAGTCAACACAATAATGCTGGATTTCTGCACCGCCCTCTTCCCCTCCTCCCTCTCTCACCTGGAAGAGAGAACATATGAAAGCATAGAAGAGCGTAGGCGGAAGGTAAGGGTTGCCAAAATGCATGAGTCGTGGCAGGTCAAAGATTGCACATTGTGGCCAAACCTAAATTTTCCATCTGCGACTGAAACCATCACAGGCCGCTTCAGCAGTGAGGCAGCTAAAGTCTCGGGCCCTATCCATGCAAACTTCGGTCAGCGCAGCAGAAGCTGCCGTGAGGTGAAGGAGGAGAGGTGATGTGTAAGTTAATGCGTTTGACTTGCTATTCTCAAACGGGTGCCTTACCCTCGCTCAATGCAGCTCACAAAAAGCAATAGTTACCAGCCTGAAAGAGCTTTATGCAGCGCATGCATACTTGGCAGTGTCGCTGGAAAAAAAGGCGATTCCAAATGCTGAGACTTGTGTGCAAGGAGCAAAGGTAGGTGTTTTCACATCAGTGTATTTTGGGGTGTGAAATCACAATCTGCACTGTATAAGAACGGATGGTCTGCATTTAGGGAGCTCGCTCTGTATGGTACCTGAAATAATCATTTGCCGGACTTTCTTGCGACTTTTCTACTTTGCAGCTGCTGTCACATGCTTACCCTGACACGTCTTTCCTGCAAAGGGAAGCATCCCTTCTGGTCCATGGAATGCACAAGTAAGTAATGTAGTGTGCAGGTTTCATTCAGTATTTTTTGGCAGCGATTCCCATCGGCAGTATGCAGGTTTCATTCAGCATTTTTTTGGCAGCGATTCCCATCGGCAGTATGCAGGTTTCATTCAGTATTTTTTGGCAGCGATTCCCATCGGCAGTATTGCAACTCAGCCCCATGCCCTCTCACTGCCGACGGAATTGAGTCCGGGAACGCATGTAAATATTGTGATTGTATCCTTACACAGTCCCTGCTGAAATAGATAATACCTGACAAATTGTGTGAAGCAGAAATACCTCACAATCCCCCTTAGGGTTCCCTGACAGATATTTGGTGCCACTGAGAGTTGCAAATGCGCATATTTATACATTGTATTGTGAGGTAGAAATCACCAGGCAGATTTCAAAATAATAAGTGCCCAAATGTATGTTAGCAGGTAATATGTATATTTGCATATTTATGCTAAAGAGTAGTAACGTAAAATAAGCACTACTACACTACCATCTTATAATAGTTATCTGACTTTCACCTCTAAACTGCGAATGTGCAGGAGTGTAAGACAACAGAAGGACCTTGCAGCGAGCTGCGCCTATGATATAGCACTGCTTGCACAGCATTTAGCAGAAGCACAGGCATACTTTGATGTGTTAGAACGTCAACTTACCCTGGTAAGTGGTTGCCATTAAGCATGCTTCAAGCAGAAGTTCTTGTAATTTTGACTTTGCAAACCTCCGAACACATCAAACAACTTGTTTTTAATTTTGCACCTTGAACTTGCAGGCAACCAGTGATTTACAGAGCCTGCAAGGCGAGCTGGCCGCAGCACGTGCCTCTTATAACTTGTTGCTCATGCCGAAACAGTGGTCTCGTTATAAGTGGTGATCTATAAAGTGATATTGTGGCTCCGGTGCCTGGTGCACAAACTAGTACAAATAATTCCCCTTTAAGACGAGACTTTGGACTGATAATAGAGCCCCCTCCTACTGCTGTCTGCAAACAGCGTTTTTGGGGGTGGGCTTTTATTAAGGTAAGGTAAGGTTACATCAGTTACATCACTATACATGTCTCAAAGGGCATCTCAGCGGAAGTTTGGAAAAAGCCTGAAACTACACCTGGCTAACAAAAGAAACAGGAGCTAGAGGAAATATGAAACAGATGTATGTAGAAGAGAAAGTGTATAGAGGTGTTATAGCGGTTAACCATATGTTTGTTGAACTATCTTGCCACTGCTTGCGCAATGAAAACCATCCTCTTTACACCTGGTCCTTAGTCAGTTTTAGTTTCAGTTTTTCCCTCTTCCTTGCCTCTTGACTTCAGCTTCTTGCTGTCTTAATTGGTAGGTATGGGTGCCAACAGCCCAGTCTCAGTCTTAGCCACTTCAGTGTTTCTTAGTTTTTTGTAGGCTGGTTTCTCTCTGCTCAGTTTTTCTTTAGGCAGAGTTTTTGGGGACCCCCCCCTCCAATACTGGATGGAGCTGAGCCGGAGTAGAACTACCATCAATTCTCATCAGGAGCTGGTTTCACTGCCTGTGTAGTTTTTTCTTAATTATGCGCAAAATGCTCATGAAGGAGCATAAAACATAAAAATGTAGCTTAAAGCATGAAAATGTGTACCGCTCTGGGACTACTGTCATCTGTCACGCCCAATTGTTGACAGCGACGAATCGTGTGACAGAGCAGTTAAGTTGGTTGGCAGTTGAGAGTTCCTTTATGTCTTGTTCAATAAGGTAAGGTAAGGTTACATCGATATATATGCCTCTGGTGGGCATCTGAGCGGAAGCTTGGAAAAATGCCTGTAACCAAACCAAAAAAACGCTAGAAAAATCAAGGGAACAGGGCTAGGCACTTAGCTACAAAAGAGGCAACACTGTAGCTATTTTTGGTGTTGCTGTTGCCGCAACACCAAAAATATCAGGTCTTGTTCAGGTCTTGTTCAAAATTATCAGGTCTTGTTCAATAAGCTGGATGGCCAGTCTTATTGATAATTGGTCTTTGTGCTGAGTCTTATACTTTGCAGTGACGGTAATTTGATATGACACATCACTTTCCATAATCACCTGTAAATATACATATCTGGGGACTCCTTTCTCAAATCTCTTACCTGCAGAAGGGGAAGTCTGTACCGATCTTGGCAGAGCAGCTGGAGCAAACCTGGCCAAAGAAATAGACACATATGATAGCTGGTGATAACAGGCTAGGAAACATAAAGTGCAAACAGGAAGAGGTTGAATCCGGGGGCTGTCTTGATGCCTTCTTAAAACTCTTACAAAGGTCGAAATGCTAAAATCGGGATTCCTTCTGGTAGCTACCTGGTGGCCACACTGGAACGCAACGCTCTTTGAAGCGTCCTGAAAACAAGCACTCAGTCCATTAAGAGTTTGTGGAAGAAAAGCATTTTCAATAAATACCGACCTAGGTCTGCATGCTAAGTCATTGCAGAGGAAACAAGGTTATGCAAAGTACTTACTGGCTACGAGGAGTCGCAAACATTTTTTACGGACCTGGCAAATGCTGCATTGAAGCTGCTGCTTGATCTCGTCATCTTTCTCTTTCAAGCGCGGTTTGCAGGCGTTTAAGATTCTGGAAAAGGACAACATGGAACATTCATGATCAAAGAAGTCAAAACAAGCTTGGTAGCCTCCCCCACCACAACCTCCTACATCTTACATAAGTATGTGCAATTGAACCTATTTGATGAATTTGATTGTGGCGATTGAGTTCTGGTGCACAGACCATCTTCGTGTCCTCCGTTGAACATTTATTTAAGCTATTCTCATCTTTCCTGTAGGCTGAGGTGAAATCATTTGAACAACTTCAACTAGAGGGAAGATCAGCTAATCGTCCTACCTGACTTTGCCTTTCTCCAGGTCCTCCACAAGATCATTTAGGGCTGTAGAGGTAAGCTTGCTGATCGCCTCCGGCCGCCCTTCCAGCTTTGCCAGCTTTTCTTGAGCTTCCTTCAGTGACTTGATGGCCTGAGACTTACTGACCCTCCGCTCATCATTGCTTTGCTGAGTTGCTGAACTTTTCTTCAAACAGAGTTTTTGTTGTGCAGGGTTAAATCCTTTGATTTTGTAACTGCTGGAAAGTTTGCAGTTTGCAAACACAGGGGTACAGCACAGAGCCTCACCGATGTACGCAGCAGCACATATTGGTGATTCCTTAGGTCCGCATATTCCAAGGATTTGAGCATCCTGTTCTCCAAATCTGTGCTGTAAATCTCCATTCCAAAAAAATCGACCAGCTCAAACAATGGTGCCATTGGACCCCAAACTCTGCGAGTGCAGCTGCTTTTAACTCATACACTTTCCGCTGGAAGGAAAGCCAAAAACTGGTCAGTGACAAGCAACATGCAAGGAAGTTTCTCACGTACCTATACCGTTTTTTGTGTTTACCTTGCTGCTGAACTACAGACAATTTTCCTGATCCAGTTTACCAGGTTGCTGTAACACCATGTGGAGTGTGTAATTACTTCACGGATCACGAAAGTGAAAAGTGATGCAAACAATTCGTTAACTTTCCGCCAAGGAGCCCTCGATGCTGCTGCTGCGCGACAAACGATCGCGTTCATCACAAATTTCACTCCCACGTGTAGATTGTTCGCACTATTGTAGTTGTAGGCGATATTCGACCAAAAATTGTGAAAGCCTGGTGTGGACCCTTTTTATGGCGAGTTGCAATTTCAATGTCGCGCCAAAACTTTTTTTTTCTGCCCAAAACCGGAAAAACCGGAAAAAAACCAGCAAAACCGAGCCAAAACCGGATAAATCATTTTAAAAACCAAAAAAAACCTAAGGCTCCTTGTCGGGATGCGGACTAGGGGCGTGCAGCTGAATGCAGCCGTGATGGCGCAGAGCGCGGTGCCTCCTCCTCCTCCCGCAAGCGCGCCAGGTCACCTTCCCCTCCCGCCATCCCAGCACCAGCAGCCGCCGTCCCAGTACTCTTTGTGTATGAGCGTGCTGGGGGGGCGCCTCAGAGGTCCTGCCCCCTTTGCCTGTAGGCTCAAGGACTTCTTGATGGTGCAGGAAGGCTCCCGCAATCCTCTCCATTATTGTCCGCTTGCACGGATGACCTCCTAACTCTTTGTTTGACTTTTTACTTTCTTACTTTCTTACTTTCGCTTTCAATACAATGCGTTCCCTAAGATGCTTGGAGTAGGGACGGTGCACAGGCACCAGGAGGTCAGCCATGCTCCTTCTCCTCCCCCACTCTTTGTTTGACTTATTTGACTAAATTATAGGTTTTCCTGGTTTTCCGGTTTTTGAAGAAAAATTTTCCTGTTAGGGGGTCGCGACATTGAAATTGCAACTCGCCATAAACGACAATAAAGGTCGGCAGGGTTTGGCGGTTTAACACCTTTGCTTGTATTGTCTCTGCATATAATTTATTTCAATTTAGCTAACTACACTTGCTGAGTCGGCTCCAGCGGCAGCCGAGACACACTGGAAGTGTACATAGAGAGTATTCCTTCAATATTATGAATGCGCTAATTTCATTGGTTGGTTTTGGTTCCAGACTTCCAGTACTTCCAGACAGATTCCCATAAAAAATAAAATAATAGCAATATCCATAAATTTGACCAGCCTGCAGCAATATAAAAACTGATCGTGCTGCTGCTGCCGCACCCGCCACCTACTTAAGCCGGGCCCCAGTCTGGCAAACAGGGGCCTGGGTGAAGTAGAGGAAGAGTTCTAACAGCCATGCACAAAGGAATGCCGCAGAATGATAGCAAGCCTGGTATGTGTGTGCCGCACCCGCACGCATGCAGATACACGCCCACGCAAAGACGTGCACGTTTATGTGCACACACACACACACACGCACACACACACGCACACACACACACACACACACACACACACACACACACATATATGCAGCACACATGCACATGCATGCGCACATACACACAAGCACAGCACACAAAACTCACCCTTGCTTACATGCAGCCCCTTTGGTATGCTCCAAGGACATGTACGCAGACCCGAATATGCCAAGGAAGATGTAAGTACTTTTTGTTGTTAAGCACTTCATCCTTGTTAGCCGACATGTAACAAGGCAACATACACCGCCTAATGCATGCGCACTGATTCGAAAAGGCGTACATGTTTAGACTCACCTACATGCACGCAGACATATACACAGACGCATGCACATGTTAGACATATACACAGACGCATGCACATGTGCACTGTGAAGAAGAGCATGGTCTATTGCACGTACGCATGTATGAATATTGGCAATAGCATAAACTACGCACTTATGTACAATACATATGCGTAATCTTGCGTACATGTGTTAAACCCAACTAAACACATGAAAAATCACAGCATCAAGAAACACATTTTGATCTAGTCAACGTACGTACACAGCTAGTTCACGCTACGAAACAAGGTTACACCTTTGCTCACAGCAGCCGCATACATAGAGCCGCATACTTGTACGCATGATTATACACATACAGTAGAGACAGTTTGACAGCAGTTCCACATGCCCATCCATAGCGTGCTAGAGGCTGTTTGACAGCAGTTCCACATGCCCATCCATAGTGTGCTAGACTCTCACACAGCAATGGCATGCCTGCCTCCTCTCCGTGCCTCGCAGCCAGCAAATCCAGTTTGGACTTCAGACGCCGCAAGAGATCGTGAAGTGCGGCGTGTTCCATGTGTACGAGCGAAACCTGTACAAGGTACACATGTGTAATTAAGCCACACATAAGTTTGGCCAGAACCGTATGAAGTGCAGCGTGTTCCATGTGTACGAGCGGAACCTGTACAAGGTACACATGTGTAATTAAGCCACACATAAATTTGGCCAGAACGGTATGAAGTGCGGCGTGTTCCATGTGTACGAGCGGAACCTGTACAAGGTACACATGTGTAATTAAGCCACACATAAATTTGGCCAGAACCGTATATGTACACCGTATATTTGGTGGTTTCCCTGCTGAAAAGCCGTATATACACCGTATGTACATGGTTCCAGCCAACCGTATATACAAGTGTAATTTAGCCACATTTTTTGGGTTGGCCAGAACAGGAGGTGTATACCGTATTTTTGGTGATGTCCCTGCCTGTAACCTGCCTATAAGAGCACGCGTACTAGGTGCCCTGTCTAAGATAATTGGTGTCATGGTCATAGTGCAGCACATGTCATGTTTCTATATCCTAGCTGTGTCACCAGGCCACTTTTACCACTTATACACCTTGCACAGCAATTCTTTAACGTGGTTAAGGTGCCGCGCAGGTCATACTGCTGCACATGTCACGTTTCTATATCCTAGCTGTGTCACCAAATCACTTTACAACTCATACACCTTGCACAGCAATTCCTTCACGTGAGCAAGGTGCCGCGCAGGTCATACTGCTGCACATGTCATGTTTCTGTATCCTAGCTGTGTCACCAGGCCACTTTTACCACTTATACACCTTGCACAGCAATTCTTTAACGTGAGCAAGGTGCCGCGCATGTCATACTGCTGCACATGTCTTGGTTACATCCTAGCTGTGTCACATCCTAGCTGTGTCACCAAATCACTTTACAACTCATACACCTTGCACAGCAATTCCTTCACGTGAGCAAGGTGCCGCGCGTGTCAGTTGCTCTCCTTTTTTTCGCTACTGCTGTTCACTCTAACAGCATGCAAATTGAATTTAACACAGCACGCACTCACAACTGTATTACGGACTTTTTTTACCATTTTTTATGCTTTTAGCTTCGACTATCTGTTCATTTGTTGTTGTGTGCTCTACAATGTCGCACGTCGCGCTATACACCATTGCACTTTATACTGCAATTTAATAATTTGCGCTGACCGTTTTACACATTTGTTGTGTGTACATTGCTCACACAAGACGTCCTTGTTTGGCTTACAGATGCCAGATACTGCATTTTAATAACTTGTACTGACCGTTTCACACATATATTGTGCGCACATTGCTCACACAAGACGTCCTTGTTTGGCTTACAGATGCCAGAGCGAGTGCCGTACCCCAATGGAGTCTTGGATCGGCGAATGGTGCGTGGTTAAAGCAAGCACTGCTGATGGCATGTGAAGACAAGTACTGCTGTTTTGCATTTGAAAGCAAGTTCTGCTGATCTGCAAGCGAAGGCAAGAGTGCCTTCAGAATGCTACAGAATGTGGGGGTAGACTATGTTTGCTATTCGTCAATGCTACAGAATGTGGGGGTGGACTATGCTTGAAATTCGTCAATGCAACAAGGTGTGGGGGTGGACTATGTTTGCTGTTCGTCAATGCTACATAATGTGGGGGTGGACTAAGTTTGCTAATCGTAAAATGCTACAGAATGTGGGTGTGGACTAATGTTGGCTATTCGTCGCACCTCACCCAGACAGAATGTGGGGGTGCCTTTGCTCTTCGGCAATGCTACAGAATGTGGGGGTGGACTATGTTTGCTGTTCCTCAATGAATGCTACATATTGTGGGGGTGGACTGTTTGTCAAATGCTGTTCGTCAAATGCTACAGAATGTGGGGGTGGACTGTGTTTGCTAATTGTCACACCTCATCGTCACACCCACGATCATGTGCTCTTTCTGTCATACAGGGAACCACGAGCAAGACAGCCATTTGTGACACGTGCGGTCTCAAGCTCGCTGACTGCGCGGGACACTTTGGTACGTGCGTGTCTTTGTGTGAGTGTGTTTGTGAATGTGTGTGGCAGCGCGTGTGTCTGTGCATGTGTGTGCATGCGTGTGTGCTCTGTGACTTAGTTACTTATGACTTTGTGCATGGTGCACGGGTGTTTGGGTGCGTGCGCATGTGTGTGTGCTATTGTCTTTGTGTACTTTAGCTATTGTGTGTGTATGCGCGTGTGCGATCATGCTCTATTTGATTGCATCGTCCACCCTTCCCCAACCCTGCTCAATGATACTCTAAGATTACTTCAGCTGTTCCTTGCTTGAATTGCCTATCACCTTCAGTATCCCATGCCTGAGTAACACATTATTACGCCCCAGGCTACATCAAGCTGGAGCTACCCTCCATATATCCATCAACTGTTCCTTGCTTAAAATGCCTTAAAATGCCCATTACCTTCCCATGCCTCAGTAACACTTTAACACGCTCCAGGCTACATCAAGCTGGAGCTACCCTTCCATTAACTGTTCCATAAAATGCCTTAAAATGCCTATCACCATCCCATGCCTCGGTGACACTTTATTACGCTCCAGGCTACATCAAGCTGGAGCTGCCCGTCTTCCACATTGGCTACTTCAAAAACACCATCCAGCTGCTGCAGTGCATCTGCAAGTCCTGCTCGCGCGTCCTGCTGCCAGAGTCTCAACGGCAACTGTGGCTGAGGTGCATGCTTTTGTGTGTGCGTGTGTGTGTGTGTTTGTGTGTGTGTGTGTTTGCGTGTGAGTGTGTGTGTGTGTTAATGCGTGTGTGAGTGTGTGTTTGTGTGTGTGTGCGAGTGTATGTGTGTATGTGTGCGTGTGCGTGCGCATGTGTGCATGTGTGTTATAATGTGCTTATGAGTCTGTGGACGCAACACTCCTGCACGGCTCATAGCCACTTCAGCCCTCCCTTTTTTCAGTTTTTGTTTCAAAAGCGCTTTAAGCCTATTATCTCTCTTATTTATGCTGGTGTATTTGCTTTTTCGCAGCCCTCGGCCCATCTTCAGACATCGTACAACTGCTTTTCTTTTCATACGGTCTTCAACTTTTAATCAAGTCATTCAAACCTCTCAGACAGTTGGATGATGCCCTGCTGTTTCAAATATCATGCGGCCTTTTATCCTCTACCACTCCGTTCTCATTCAAAACCCCAAACACTTCTATTGCGTGGGCAGGCGGTTTCGGAGCTCCAGGACGGAGCGCACCCAAAGGGAGGCCCTCTTCAGAAAGGTGTGATACCGACGCCATGAAAAAGAGGCCATGCCATTCTGCTGAAACTGATGTAGCTGTTTTTTATTCAGATGTAGCTGGTTTCAGTAGGAGATGTGGCTGTTTTAGAAACAAACGCCATGCCGTGCTAAAGTGTCCTGCACGTCACGAGACAAACCCATGCGTGGACGCTTGCGTAACAGGAACGTGTTTATTTAATGTCCTCTTTTCCTGTGTGTGTTCAGGTCAACGATGCCTGCAAACGCCAAAAGTATTGCCCTCACTGTGGGAGCTTCAACGGCACGGTCAAGTAAGCACGTGTTGTATAGATCTGGCGGCTGTCAAACATATTACATGTCATCATCCAAAGCAAAAGTACCACCGACGAAGGCCCAGAATGAGCATGCTTTTCAAACGTTTTTAGGTGATGTGCTCCCTTAAATATTTAAGCTCGGCACTGATGTATAGGTTCCACTGGAGTTGAGGATTACTTACTTTTGGCGACACCTTGTTGTGCTGGAATTCATACTCAATCATGCACGTACACGCACACGCAGGAAGACCACGGGGTCGCTCAAGATCATTCATGACCGGTATGACCCTAAGAAGAACTCCGCAATACATGAGGAGTACAAGGTGGGTTTTTGATGAGGTTCAGTCATGCACATGTGGTCGGTGCACTTAAAATCATGCATGACTTGTATGACCCCTAGAACCCAGCGGATTATGAGGAGGATACGGAGGGTGCCCTGATGAGGTTCAGTCATGCACATGTGGTCGGTGCACTTAAAATCATGCATGACTTGTATGACCTCTAGAACCCAGCGGATTATGAGGAGTATGAGGAGGGTGCCCTGATGAGGTTTAGTCATGCACATGTGGTCGGTGCACTCTTTGGTCAGCATGAGTTGTATGGCCCCAGTAGAACTCTGCAATGCATGAGGAGCATGAGGTTGGCACTGTGCAGTCAGTCATGCTGTCTTGATGTGGGTGCATGTAAAGTCAGTCATGCTGTCTTGATGTGGGTGCATTGTTTAGCCAGTCATGCTGTCTTGATGTGGGTGCTTTTTAAGTCAGTCATGCTGTCTACCATGTGGGGTGCATACTCAAACGCTGTCATGCATCCTTAAACAACGTGGACGCACTTCCTTTTGGTTTTTTGATGCGGGGAGCATGCAATCCCTCTATGCATCGATGCCTGTTGCAACACATACTCGCATTTTGTCATGCATCCTTAAACAACGTGGACGCGCTTCCTTTTGGTTTTTTGATGCGGGGAGCATGCAAACCCTCTATGCATCGATGCCTGTTGCAACACATACTCGCATTTTGTCATGCATCCTTAAACAACGTGGACGCACTTTTGGGTGATGCGGGCAGCATGCAAACCCTCTATGCACCGAGGCCGGTCTCAACACATACTCGCATTTTGTCATGCATCCTTAACAACGTGGACACACTTCTGGGTGATGCGGGGAGCATGCAAACCCTCTGTGCACTGAGGCCGGTCTCAACACATACTTGCATTTTGTCATGCATCCTTAAACAACGTTGACACACTTCTGGGTGATGCAGGCAGCATGCAAACCCTCTATGCACTGAGGTCGGTCTCAACACATACTCGCATTTTGTCATGCATCCTTAAACAACGTGGACACACTTCTGGGTGATGCGGGCAGCATGCAATCCCTTTATGCATCGATGCCTGTTGCAACACATACTCGCACTTTGTCATGCATCCTCAAACAACGTGGACGCACTTCTGGGTGATGCGGGTAGCATGCAAGACCCTTTGGGCATCCAGGCCCGTCGCAATCTGCTCAACTTGCACCTTGGTGCCTTCCTTACTATTTTGCTTGTATCTTCCTCTGATTTATTGGATTGCACACACGTCACTCTATAGCTCTATATAATCACCCTCTGGTCATCGCTATGTGATTACTTATTGCGTATGCTCCAAACGTCCTTTGAGGAGGCCCTTAACCCAACAAAGACCTGCTTTTGCGGCGACCTTATTCATTATGCATGGTTGACCTCTGTTTGCAGTAAGTGTTCAACACACACACACACACACACACACACGTTATGTAATTCACTTCACGTGACTTCAGGCGTCTTTTGAGGAGGCCCTGAAATACAACGAGACCCTGCGGCCGCACTTGGCCAAAGTGGCGGACGACCTGAACCCGCTGCGTGCACAGGTGTGTTCATGTTTCTGTGTGTGCACACGTTTGTGTGTGGGCACGTTTGTGTGCCTGCGTATGTGTGTGTAAGTGTGTGTGTGTGTCTTTATATGTGTCTTGAAATAGAACTTGAATAAATGCCTGAAATTTTAGACTGCACAAATTTGTGAGGCGCGCCCCAGAGGCGCTGCACAACCCAAAAAAATGTGCGTACACACATGTGCCTACATAAACATACAAACACATATACACACTTGCATGCAATGCATATACACACAACCAGGCTTTGTTTGAGGCGATCCCTGATGAGGACTGTGGTGTGCTGGACATTGTGGCATAAGCATACAAACACATATACACACTTGCACGCACATGCATACACACACAACCAGGCTTTGTTCGAGGCGATCCCTGATGAGGATTGTGGTGTGCTGGACATTGTGGCATAAGCATACAAACACATACACACACTTGCACGCAAATGCATACACACACAACCAGGCTTTGTTCGAGGCGATCCCTGATGAGGACTGTGGTGTGCTGGACATTGTGGCATAAGCATACAAACACATATACACACTTGCACGCAAATGCATACACACACAACCAGGCTTTGTTCGAGGCGATCCCTGATGAGGACTGTGGTGTGCTGGACATTGTGGCATAAGCATACAATCACATATACACACTTGCACGCAAATGCATACACACACAACCAGGCTTTGTTCGAGGCGATCCCTGATGAGGACTGTGGTGTGCTGGACATTGTGGCATAAGCATACAAACACATATACACACTTGCACGCAAATGCATACACACACAACCAGGCTTTGTTCGAGGCGATCCCTGATGAGGACTGTGGTGTGCTGGACATTGTGGCATAAGCATACAAAACCATACACACACACACACTTACACGCAAATGCACACACACACACTTACACGCAAATGCACACACACACAACCAGGCTTTGTTTGAGGCCATCCCTGATGAGGACTGTGGTGTGCTGGACATTGTGGCATAAGCATACAAAACCAGACATACACACTTGCACGCAAATGCATACACACACAACCAGGCTTTGTTCGAGGCGATCCCTGATGAGGACTGTGGTGTGCTGGACATTGTGGCATAAGCATACAAACACATATACACACTTGCACGCAATTGCATACACACACAACCAGGCTTTGTTCGAAGCAATCCCTGATGAGGACTGTGGTGTGCTGGACATTGTGGGCCGGCATACAAAACCATACACACACACTTGCACGTAAATGCATACACACACAACAGGCTTTGTTCAAGGCGATCCCTGATGAGGACTGTGGTGTGCTGGACATTGTGGCATAAGCATACAAAACCAGACACACACTTGCACGCAAATGCATACACACACAACCAGGCTTTGTTTGAGGCGATCCCCGATGAGGACTGTGGTGTGCTGGACATTGTGGCATAGGCATACAAAACCATACACATACTTGCACGCAAATGCATACACACACAATCAG
>Ga0307942_1000394_pt1 | contig 29709 bp, 23 predicted proteins | sample OrgLakmetagen175_FD_201846 | JGI IMG/M metagenome (GOLD analysis project Ga0307942, IMG submission 201846) | Saline water microbial communities from Organic Lake, Antarctica - #175 | ecosystem: Environmental > Aquatic > Non-marine Saline and Alkaline > Saline | place: Antarctica: Organic Lake... | reverse complement strand
TGTGTGTGTTAAATTTTTGGATATTGCTTGTATCTGCAGTAAGATGGAGATGATATAACTGATGCAACTCTACAAGCTAAATCATAGTTTGTTACTGTTAGTGCTAAGGCACTGGTTCAGCACTTTGCGTGCGTCATCGCAGGTTGTACATGCAAATCACAGGTCGGCAATTGCTTGTACAAATGCATGCACCTGACTCTTCATGGTACGTGGCAGACAATCTGCGAACGGTAGTTGGGGGGCTTGAATGGGAGGGAAAAGAGCTTGACCTCTGAAGTATCTGCTGTTTCCATGCTGGGAGGGTTTTAGTGTGGGCAGCTTGCCTATCCGTGTGTACGGCAATTTCCTGTTCCTGCACAGTACATAAGCAGTGACAGGGAATTGCCTACAAAAGCATCATCTGATTAATTCCTTGGTCATTTCATCTCCCTTCTTTCCTAGGTTGCATGTGCCTGTTGAAAAATAGCGGTTCTACATGAGCGCGCGTGAAACGGTATACCTAGGTTGCTCTTTTCCCTTCATTGGAGCACTTGTAGGTCAAGTTGTACGAATTGTTCAGCAATTGTGACCGGGCTAGATTCATCCAGTGCCATCTCCAGGTGCAAGAAATACCACACCTATCAATTTGATAAGGCGTGCAGGTCTCAGCCCCATTTGTGAACCCCCGCTCACTGCCACAAAATCGTTATTGAAAGTTGCTTTTCATTTCATGAACAAGAAAAATCTTCGGAAAAGAAAGTGAATTTAAAAGGTTTATTACTACCTTTGAGCTCCTTACCCATGATTTTTTGACATAATTTAGGCTGCATCGAGCATATCCTTAGTAGAAATTGATTGAGTTTTTAGGGTCAAATGCCAAATGTCTGGATCTCTGCCCTAAAAAATAACATGATGCCACGGATCCAGAGGCTCATTGGCTGGCCCCCTTAAACCCAGGTTATTAGGGTGCAACTACTTGTGCCCAGCTGCACGATCAGAAACACTGGCAGATATAATTTTTTGAAGGTAGTTGCCCACATGTGGGGGCGACCAGGTGGAATCAGTGGGGTGCGCACTGACGTGTGCGCTCCAAAGCTGAGTTTGAAATATGCTTTGTTTGCCTGCATATATGACCATGTCGCTGCTTTTAAGCTTTTCATCACAGTATCAACATAGCAGGTGATTTGTATCAGGGGTAGTGGCAATGTGTAGGTGGCGTCAAAAGAACTGCCACTTGCTTGCTGTTTAACAGCTTATAGGGTAGTGGAGAGAAATGGTAATGGTCCATGACAGAGAAAATTTCCATCCCTGGATATATCACCTTTCATCATAAATAGTAGCTTACATTACGCACCTCTAATTCCCTTTGTTGCTCGTCTTCATCTTCACCATACATGCAGCTGTGGCTCATTGCATAATCAATGAATGCTCGCTTCCAGATGTCGTTCTCCAGACCGGCATGAACTCTTTCCTTGTACAGTACAATGTTCCTGCAGGGACGGACACAAAAAGACATGGTACGACACTTGCTGAAGTGTCAGAGTGCTGTTAAAGATGCGCCTTGTGTCTGGTGAAAAAGTGTGGTTCTACTTCAGCATGAGCGCACATATATGGACTTGGTATGTGCTTGATAAATGCTGATGCTACTGCTGCGTTGGTTTAACAACGTGGGACTACGTATACGTACTGTGCAAGAACAATGTCAGTGACCCTGGCCTTAAATCTGGGACCAGGCAAAAGAGAATATTGCTTAGCAACCTTTCAGACAGCCACATGAGTGCCCGCGCGGTGGGGGGCTGGGTACTCAAAGGGACACTTATATAAGTCAAACCAGGTCCCCCTTCTGTCGCTCACCTCGCAGCTTCAATGAAGTCGTCTTTTGTTCCCTGCATCAATAATCGTGGAGTTGCCTCGTTCATTCTGGAGGTATGGGCTGGTGGGCTCACGACTAAACTTTGCCTAAATTTTTCCGGGATTAAAATGTTGTTTCGTAAAAATGATAGTTACCTATATAAAATAAATAGGGAGCAACAGAACGAGATACCTTTTGCCATGATTTTTTGCATCCTTAAAATTATATGTGTGCATTTCGTCAATCTTAACATTTGGTTTAAGCCTTGTCCGTCAATCTTTACATGGATTTGAGCACAAACTCTGGCAGCTTAGAAGGACAGCTTTACCTTGACACTATATTCGTTTCAATTTTATGATGTGTGTAGTCGCCCATTGAATGTTAAAAAGGGGCAAATTTGGGCACTTGCTCAGTTGCCCCCCCCCCTCTTTTGATTCCCTGAGGGACCTGAAGTGGCTTGCCTGTCTGTCTAGGTGCTACTGATGGCACTTTTGTGAGCACTTAAAAGCTATTTACTGGGATGCTCATGGCAAGATTGCTTGTATGATTAATTTTAATGCAATGTGTGTATGGTGCTATGTGCTTTGCACGATATGTTGGGCTGCGATTGAGCAGCCACATTTCTCAGTGTGCTTGGTGCTTTTCGTACACCATCCTCTTCTGCAGCTTTTGTGACGCGCGCAATTGCAGCCCTGCGATAATTGCACAGGAACAGAAACAGATCACTGATGATCAGCATCAGTATATACAGCCATAAGTAGGCAGCAAGGCACTGCTGCAACAGATCTGACTGACTTGCCAGGTTGGCAGCTTTTGTTCAGGATACAAATCCCCCTGCTCCTCCTTCTCCTCCCTCTCCCCCTCTTCCCCTTCCCCCCCCCTTGCTGTCTTTTCTTGCTGGGGGCGGCTGCGATCCTCCTCCTCCTCCTTCCCCCCTTCCTCCTCGCCAGAGCTGTCTTGGGCTTGCAGCGCCATCTCTGCACCCTGTTTTTCTTTGTAGACCTCAATTTAATTTGAGAGAATTCATCCCCACATACCTCCCACCCAGGCCTGCTAGCAGCGATGGGGCACGTTGGGTCCTGGGCTTTCTTCTTCGCCGTCTTAAAAAGCATGTACTAGAAAAAAATCTTTTGCAGCAAATTTCGGCGATTGTGGCGATTAAAATTTTTTGGATGGTCCTTTTACCCTAATTTAAATTGGTAACTAATCATAGTCTGACCGCGGCCCAAACTAACCCGAAATTTACTGCTTTTACAATTCTTTACGTATTGAAGGAAAAATTGCTGATCGCAAGGAGCAGCTATTCACACACCACGCACTCCATGAAAATGGAACCATCTAATGCAGTTACAGACTGATGCTGACATTATAAGCTATCAGAGAGACAAAATGACTATCCACCTGTTGTGCAGCACGAGATAGTGTGTCTTGATGGAGTGACAATTTAGCGGCAGCTCCACTGGATTTGGTATGTGATTTTTGTGCAGGCAACACTGCTTGGATTGCTTACCCCAATCTGAGTGCAAGGGGCGCTTGCGTCTGGACCCTAGCATGGTGCTTCCCGTGGGAAATGGCATGTTAGTTTGCATATCGCAACGCTAGGTCTATGCATGCCAATTCTTTGGTGGTGATCTTTATTACAAGAGAAAAAAATACTGAAATTGGTGCTGGTCGGATACAGCATATGTGTGCCTTACAAGTTGGGTTTTTGCCGCAGTCAATTAGACATTGTGCAATTTTGCCACATGTTGTGCAATTTAAAGTTCAGCTGCTTTGAACTGCATATCCGTCACAGCTAAAAAAACTGCAAGCCACGAGGCCCATACCCTGGGAGCATGCAAAACCAAACCCATTCTGGGCCTCAGTAACCCCCCTCTACTGTATTTTGGTATGCTGCCTATGACTATCCATCTTGGGAACACTTACCATCTACAACACTCACACTCTGAAGCCTTTCAAGGAACTGGGTCTTGACTCTCAAGGAGTTAAGAAGCTTGCCTCCAAGCTCCATGTGCACTCTGTGAACTTCGCTGCTAAACTTGTCCATACCAGACGTGCACTTTCCAGTACTGTTATCAAGTCTCATCAGGAGCCGGTTTCAGGCCAAGCCTGCAACACTCTTGATCCCCATTGATATTTCCTTCCTTTTCGCGGTGGAGGAGCTTTACGGCACTCGGTACCAAAGTGGCTCCTTTTCCTTAATTAATGTGGGGAGTGGCTTTCACTGCCTGCGTAATTGTTTCCTTTTCTTTTCCAGGAGTCTTGGAAGGCGCCTAAAATTCTTTGTCGTACCGTAGGTATTATAATCACAAAATGTCTTAAGATCCATCCCAACTTTAAGCTTAAGTATACATGATCAATGATCAAAGCAGCACTGGACCTAACACACACACACACACACTCACACTCTCACACACACACACACACACACATCTTAGGGCAAAAGGGAGATGTTTCCCATCAGGGGTGCTCTCTGAGGACAAAACATTGCCAAAAAAGGTGCCTATTTCTTGAAGCCGCACACCCTGCCAAATATATCGGCCTGCTGCATGAGAATTTGAATGATACATGCAAAACCCGGTTGAGGACACTCAGCTGCCCCATTGTCCAGCGTGGACTTTTTTAATAGTCTGCTCTTCAGCCAATTAACACGACAAATTTTTTTGCTTTGCCTGCCTTGTCAAGCCTTGAAGGTACATAGGTAGGCAAGAAATTGCCCATTCTTCTTGAAGATGTAAAAGAGAACTTAAGCTTTGAATAGGAGCAAATGATGAGGCACGTGGAATTACAAAAGGTTATAAGGAAAGATGGCACATATCTTTGCTGCAAGAAGTTGCGTGCTGGCACTTGGTGATCACTGGAAAAGAGAAAAGAGGTAATTTAGTCGCACTTTATTAAGGAAAGACGCTTTGTTCCTAGGAATGGTGGTTGTGGATTTATCTAGATGGGAAACAATCAAAATTATATGATCAGGAGCGTGACAAATTGATCCAGAAACCTGCTCATATTTTCGGATTTGAAGAGACCGTCGTAAAGCGTTTTTGGTTGCAGAGCTTTAGATAAAGCCGTCATTATTTTTGGAGATCCAGGCAATTCCTCTGTGCTGGGCTGATCAAGTTGTGCCAATTGCGTGCAATCCCGGGGTCGAGACCTCCCCCGGGAGGTATCTTTGTTTTTGAGGAAATATTATCCAGAGACAGACGTTGCTTTCACTGTAGGGATTGGTAGTACCAAGGATGCTATGCCGTGTAACACCAGAGTAGACTTGCTTTTTAATAAAAATGTCTGAGCTCTGAATATGCGCGTGTAATTATAATGTTGAGCTGTACAGAAATATAATACAGCTGATATGAAGCCACTTTCGTTTTCATCACTACTTTTACCCTGAAAGGACAAGTTGCAACACTTGTACCCACCCACAAATTTTCGATCACATATTGAAAAGAGCTTTTTCACCTCCTGTCGCTTCTAAATTAGAGTTGAATCGACTTTGAGGCATGGCTTTACAACTGTGGCACAAAAAGGGCACACTCGTGCACTGAGATGGATTTCTATAAAGCTTTTTCCCTGTTTGTCCTGGCTCGAGAAAGCACACACACATACACACATATACACATATACACAACACACACACAAACACTGCAGGCTACAACCTGTACGACTGAGAAAGGCAGCAAAGAAGAGGTAGGAGAGAAAGGAGGCCGGGGTGGAGGAAAAGGCAAAGGTAAGCATTAAGCCTAAAATATGGCACCACTTATTTAAACAACTGTTGTTTTTTAGCCAGGAAATGCACACGTACATTGTCAGCTTGATCAACACGACTTTTCCTTGCAACATCCACACGCAAAAGCACAAACAAACACACACTTACACACACACACACACAAATACACACATGCACACATGCACACACACATGCACATGCCTACACACACAAACACATACACACACAACGGCAGCCACACCCAAGCACGTGCCAGTTAAGGATATCAGCCCTTCTAACATACAAGAAGAGAAGAAATCAGATGTGATAAGTGGGGTAACAATTTTGGCCCCTGCCATTGATCACGCTCCTCGACTTTGACCCTCCTTGCGCCTACTTAGCATGACTAGCTGTTTCAATCTTTCCCCTTGCTTGTGCAGGCCAATCAAAGAGGAAACCAGTGCCATCTGCCAAAAAGAAATAACAAGCTGATGCCGAGCCACCAGCAAAGCCGCCAGCAAAGAAGGGAAAGAGTGATGGTGCAGGCAAATGAGATGAGCCTAATCCCATAAACGCTTTTGCGGCAGAGTGGTGACTTACTAGGAGATATTGCATTTTAATTTCGCTGACATTCATGACAGGAGCTGACAACTGACATGGCTGTTGTAAACAGCTGCTGTTTTTTGGATGCAGCCCGTGACATTATCTGTATCTACATGTACAAATCGATGGCTTGCTGTAGCACTGATTTCTATGTTTCATATTGCATCCCATTTTCTGTGAGATATAGCTTTTTACAGCATAAGTAAGCAGTCATTGGCAATGACTCATTGCACTTCCGCACGGACGCCGAAGAGTATGCCTGCACGAAGAGGTTTCGTGGACATGTCAACGAGGCCCGTGCGGCTTCCGAGTCGGCTTCCTAGTCCACAATATAGATTATTTATAATTTTTAAAAGTGTTTGCCGGGGAAGGTTTGAATTGGGAGGCCCAAATAGGCCTTCCAGCTGCGTTCCCCCTGACCTGCGCTCCAAATGATCTTGATATTTCAGATTATTGGCGAATATTGATTTCGGAAAAATGAATTTATTTCTAAACTTTAACATTTCAGGGAGTTTGACATAAATATAGGGGTAAGGAATCAGAACCCGCAGAGTTCCTACGCAGTCATACGCGGATGAAGAGTCGAAACGTGATTAAATAACAGCCCCGCCAGAATATTAAGAACATCCACGTAATTTTGCGCACCATACATACCTGTCGCTGGATCAAGTTACGCTAACACACTCCGCCCTTCAAGCACTTCATTCCACTCGAAGCTAAAATGGACTCCCAGCGGCAGCAAGGTGGGGAATCAAAAACTTTGTCGAAAGCTCTTTCCAGACTGCACTGAACTACACTAAACAGCAGGCTTTCCCTCCCTGATGGTGTTCATGTTGTACAAATCCATGCTGCACTGCAATCTTGCTGTGCCTCACTCTAGACCATACATAAAAGCCCATGCACGTCCTTGACCTCCTTTTGTGGCACCATCCTACCGTGCATAGCAGAACGAAACCGCACATTCCTTTCACCCTCTATCACCTCCTCCCTCCCTGGACGATAATTCATTTATGATGAGTGCCGACTGTGGGCTGACCCTGGCTGACCCTATGAACCTGTTCTTGGGTGCAAGCCGCCAAGGCTATTGATTTTCATTCAGCAGGCCATCAATCCCTAGGGATCAAGGCCTTGATACAACGACGCTGATGATGGTGCAGGCACCATAGACAACCAACAACTTGAACCAAAAGTCACGGAGACCTGGTTATTTCAGCAGTACAACCAAACCCTGCTTGAGATCCAAAAACCACAGTGGCACCAAGTGAATCGATTTATAGACACAGCGCCTGAGGAGGCATGGGGCGGGTGGGTACGCATACTATTAGACTTCGTTTTCCAGTATTCTTGCGTGCGATTTGGGGAGCATCAAAAACATCTCGTTCCAATTCCTCAACATATCATGTGCAGACTCCAGCTTGAGGACTGTCTGGGCATGTGTATAAATCTCTCTTACAAACGAAGAGGCTCTTACTTCCTTCGCAAGGTGCGCGTTTCAAGAGACTCATGATTTCTTGTGCAGCGAACCTGCTTTATTGCTCTGTGCAAGGACTGCTTAAAGTTAGAACACCCCCCTGTGCCTGTTGTGAAAGTACGGCTCTACGTTGATGGAGTCTTGCTCCCTAAACTTTAACAGCACCGCACCTCAACTATTTTTATGCAGAACACCTGAAACTCCTTTGCACACCACAGTCATGATCTCAATTCTGCAGAAGCTGTCAGAGGCAGATGTGTCTGGTGTTGAAGCTGTGCTGTACGAGATCTCACCCTACTTAGATGACCTCATTCTTCACCCTGATGGCAGCCGCGTTGTCTCTGCCCTGCTTAAATATGGAAAACAAACCGTGCAGATTAAGGTAGCTGGGACACTGCGAAGCAAGGTGAGCACTGTAGCATTATTAAGGTGGTGTGTCGAGAGCAAATTCAAAGCCCTGCTCAGAGCTAATTCCCACCAATAATTGTGTACATGAATGTACTTGCATCGTCAAATACCACAAAAAACTGAGGCAGTAAAACTCTCATATGCACTGATGTCACACCTACGCCAAGCAGGTCCTGGCCTGATACCATTCACACCACAGGTCCTCTCACTGGCACAGACATCAGTTAAAACCGTTCAAAAGGTGCTCAATACAGCCCTCAGGGTCTTAGATGAGGACCCCCAGGCTGCGCTATTGCTAGATCTAGTGGGCAAAATGCCGTTGCTCATAAGTAAACAGGCTAACAAGGTGGGTAGTGCTTTTGTGTAAATGACCAGCCAGATGACAAATGCATAAGGCTTCCAGGGAGTTTAATGGCTAATGCGATACCACAGAGCATTCGTGTTCAACCCCTGCACACCAAAAACAGGAAAGAGAAAACAGGAAAGATAAAAAGGAGCTTGATTTGCAATTGCATTTAAGTAGTTATACTTTAAGATAGCAAGCTGTTTCTAGATACAGCTGTAAAACCTTGTTCAGCCCAGATTAGGATGTACCAAGGTATATATTAAACAAGTGGTTTGCGTGCATAATTATGTTGAAAAGGAAACCTGTCGAATCTGTCTAATGCCTACTATACCTGTACAAATACGATAGTAAGATTGAGCTGTATTAAACTGTTCGGAGTAAAAGGTTTATCTTGTCAAGTCTGGCCTGAAAGTCAATCTCTCAATTACCTTGCTTAGCCACCCTTTCACATATTATTGTGTCAGTGATCCTGGTTGGCCTCATTGTAACTTGTAAAACACCAAGTTACCTTCCTTTAATTACGAAATAACACACATGATGTCTTTGCTTGTTGGCCACAGGGCAGCATCTGCAGCGCCGTGAAGATCATGGAGTTGACAAAGTCTGCGTGCATCCGGGTGGGTTTGCTTTCCTGTTTTGTGTCACAAACATTCCTTGCCCTTGATTTTTGTAACGGACAATGTGCATCGGTCATTGCTTTCAAACATAGAGTTGCCTCCTATCATCATGCATCTGCAACATGAAGCTCAGCTATGTCTCCATTGTAGTAGCAATTGCAGCAAACTGTAGGCATGCAACAAGCCCTTGCTCGCCACCGGGACCTGGAACATTCTAGTGCAACCTTACCAACCAAAGAAGAATCCAAATGTTAGGATTAATGGCATGTGCTAAACTTGGTGCCCATTGCAGTCTCTCTTCACTGCGAATATTGTGAGGGATGTGAGGAAAGTTGTAACCCTTGCGCAGCATAAGGAAGGACGCCTTGTGCTCCGGCATGCGTTATCACGTGGTGGGCCTTCAGATCAGAAGCAGGTGATCTTTGCGTAATTTTGTAGCAGGTATGCAACTTTGCTTACGCTAAGCAGATGGAGCAGCAAAGCAAAGCAGTCTTAATCATTTCTTAAACGTTTCACATGCCAACACCGTATTCTCCTTTCAGGTTTGCAATGCAATGGCCCTTGTCATCTTGGAACTGGCAACTGATAGAGATGCAGTGTTCATCTTGCGAGATGGCTACCATATATGTTGCAAGCACATGGTAGGGTGGTTTTGTGCAGGTACTGCGCTGATTGAATACGCAATTCAATGAAATGTTGGCTCAAGTTGTGCAGCACAATCCTCAAATCCCTACCAAACTTGAAGCATTCGTCTTAGTGTAACATTCCTGTTCTCGTCAAATGATGGCCTACTTTAAAAGAAAATTTGAGCAAAGGGCTGTTTTAAAGACTATTGCAAAGTCCTGCTCTGAATGTTCACAAGATCATACTTACAAATTAGGGGGGAGTGAGTTGCAAAATTTTCAAGCGCAAGGGTGCTTAATGACTTATTACTAAGTGAATGGGCTTATTGTCCCAAAGCGCTGACTTGCATGCTATTGGAAAGCAGCCAGGGAAACTGGAAGTTTAATGAAACGTGTGTTTCCACAGGATGGTAGGACCAAAAGTACGCAATCCTCTCAGTATAACTTTAGTCAAAAGCTGTCGTGTATGTGGTAAATGCAGCTCGGCTCTTGTAATTCCATTGATGTGTATAGTCATTTAGGGAACTGAATTGACTCCTTGTATTGACAGCTTTAGTAGTTTCTCTTCTGCTATAGATTTACACCAGGGCCACGGAGCTGAAATTGTTTATTTTATTTCCCTTACAATGCAGGGCGCATGCACAGCAGGATTATTGAGCCATTTTCCCAACCTTTTCCAGCACGAAGTGGGACATCTTGCCTTCATAGCTGTGCTGCTCTACGGCGAGTCATCAGATCGCAAAAAGGTACCTTGTGGCTTTGCTTTTGGCTTGGTACATACAGGAAAGCAAGATACGAAGAAACTTGTCTACTGAAATGAGGATTTTTAGTCACAACAAGCTCCACAGCTATTTTTTAAATCGTGCCTAAACATTACTTGTCCTTATATTTGCAGGTCTGCGATGCTATGGCGCCAAACCTCGTAAGCATGCTGACCGTTCAGTGTGCTTGGGAAGTGGTGTACACGGCTGTCAAGAGTAGCCACGAGCATGTGGTAGGCGGTTTAACGGAGCTTGCTTTAAATAGCAGCTTCTCACGTGTATTCTTCTTTTAACGTGGTGAGACAGTTTACATCCGAGATACAGAGGCCTTACGGTCAGGCCAGCCAGCCGTCCCTGTGAGAGTTCTTGCCCCAAAGCAAAAAAGTACATCTAAGTATGTAGGAACTTAAATTAGATATATTATAGCACCCCTGCACACTCAGTTTGTGGCGGGAGGTGCCCAGGTGGGCAGGGTGGAAATCCCTATCAGAAAGTGGATTTCCAACAGCTCCTCTCCGGTACCACCAACTTACCAGGGGTGTTTGCAGTACTATTGGGGACATTTTGGTGAAGGTCCGGGGGTCTGGGGTGAAGGTTCGGTTTTCGACCCCCTTATGGCAGGGAAATTTGCGATTTACAACAGGCACCAACCGCTGAACCGTTTAGGGTCGCTTTTTTTTTTTTATAAGCCTTCCCGCGTATGTCTGAGTGGCTCAGTTTTGTAAAATAGTTATTCTGGGCTTGTTTGTCAAAACAGTTTGTACTCGGAGGGGCTGACAAGAGCCTGGTGATTTTTGAAATTTCAGCTGTCGCTGCCCAACACGGCCCAACCCTCGCATTCTAGACCATAAAACTTGACAGGGCATGCCTTAGGAGCATACTGAAGGACTCCCAACACTCAGTTGGTGGCCAGAAAGCGTGTTTCCAGGGTTTCCAGAAATGCACCATTTTTTCCCAGCAAACAGGCCCACGCACCAAGTCCTTTGGGGGCATACTTTCAACCCCCCTTTTTTTGCTTTGATGGGTATGGTTTGGCCCTAAACCTACCTGGGGACAAGATATTTGGTGAAATTCGGACTAAAACCCACATTTCTACACCCATGCCACCTTTCTGGCAGGGAAACAAACGGCACAAAATCTGCCCCCCACTCACACCCTTGACCCTAAATGTATTAATTTTTATGCAGAAGTGTTACATTTATATATAGAAACCATTGTATGACCTTAGATGTGCAATTCAGGAAAGGGGCTTGGCTGGGCTAACGGAGATTTAACATGCTATTCCTTTTTCCCCCAGTGTCATGTGGACGTAACCTTTCATTTGATTGGTAACGCCATGCTCCAAAGTAATTAATGTGTTGTGCGTTGTACGTCTGTGCCACGCCCATATGTACCCAAATCTAAATTGTTCTTGTATTGTTGCATACTTTACACAAACATTCCCCCAAGTGTTAAATCAACTTTCCAAAGTAAATTGTCTGTGTACAAACTTGCCAAAACTCAGGCATCCTGCTTGGCCGCAATTTTGAAACACATGGCAGCAGTGTTTAAGGAACCCTTAGGAATCCAGGTCATTTGCCGTGCTTTGGAGTTTGGTCTGCCTTCAACGTGCCAACAGGTATGCTTGGGAGCAATCAGTGTAGTCACCTCCTCCCCTGTAGTAGCGGTAGGGAAATGAAAAGAGAGCAAATCTGTGGCTTGCTTACTGTTTCTTATGATACCATTATTTCCTTGCTCCTCCAACAGATCTGCACCGCTGTAGCACCTGATGTTGTGTACCTGTCTGTTGACAAGATTGCGTACGAGGCCATCGAGATGTGCTTCCAATATGGCGGGGAATACATGGTATGGCATGGAATTAACGCTGATTGAGTTGCTTTGCGCAGTACTCTCTCATGGTTGTCAAAAAGGCCCCCAGCAATTCAAACCCCATTAGTGTATATAAATATATTTCTTTGTGGCACGTTTTCTCGTAAGGCTCTTAAGTCCTGGCAAAAGCTCCAAAAAGGTGCTTGGATTCTCAGATTTACTCCTGAGTAAACCGCTATAACAGCGTGTTTCATTTGCAAATTGCTTGGCTACATCCTAACAGAACAGCTTTGGGTAATTGTGCCTTGAGTGCCTTGACATTGCAACACAGGGTCCTTGCATTCCAGACCTTGCTGACAGTGTGGAGAGCTTGTCCACGAATGAATACGGTAGCAGGGTCATTTGCCGTGCTCTCCAAGATGGTCAGCCACCACACAAAATGCAGGTGGGATGTTTGCAATGTTGCTTTGTAAGAAGCCTTCCATATTGCTAATGCCACTGCACAGTATTGGTGTGTACCCTCAGTGGAGAGGCCATGCTGTGATTTTTTAGACGTGAAAAGCGCTCTATAGCATCCCATTCTTTTGCAATTTCTAGGGTAAAAGGGGTTTTTCCCCTTGCAAACAAAATAAGAAGCTAGCTGAGCACTTGTACCTCGTACCAGCATACAGTATACGTAGACACATATTACCGCATATTTAAACGTTTGCTTTAGGCGCTGCAAGACATTACGAAGACAGTAGGGTTTGAAGACGTGTTGCAAGGTCAGATAGATTGAAGGTGAACAGCTGACAGCAAAACTCTTAACCAGTTTTCCTGGTCTACAGCTTTTTGAAAGGTAGGAGGTAGTACTAGGTTGGTAAGATGGCTGCACACAAGATGCATATTTATGTGTGTGTCTGCTTGTACGTGTATAAACGTCAACAGGGCTCACTCAGCCATAATCAAGCCGTTCATTTATTTGTAACTAATTCGTTGCAGTTCTTGAAATTATTAGGGAGAACCTCTAGGTGGAACTTCTTCCCCAACCGAACAGCATTTGAGTCCAGGCTGTAATTTCCTCTAAAAACTTCCCTAATTCTATTTTAGAGAGGATGGACTGTTTGTGGAAAGCCCTGGCTCATCAGGCCTCTTCACCAACCATATGCAAATATTGTCCCTCAGATTTGCGCAGCTCTGTTTCTCTGTGCCCCACATTTGATGATCCATGCAACTGGCAACAGAGTTCTTCAGCAGGCCTGCGCTCTTGAGGAAGACAAGGTAGGAACTGGCATGCAGCATAAAATCAAAGGAAAAAATACTTGCAGTGATAGCCTTACATAAAGTACAGGAAGTACTGCCAATTCCTTTCTCATTAACAACAGTAAGAAAGAATGCCAGAAGGTATCATGTGTATGATTGTACCATTGCCAAGATCACTTCTACCAAAAACGCTAGGATTTTGGCCCTATGCCGATGAGAGGCGAGTAAGGATATATTTGCCCTTCATCCAGATAAGGATATGAAGGTCGTCACAGCTCTCATAATCTAGTAAGTGCTCTTTGTAACTACGCTTTACAATTAATCCAATCTGTAGGGATCCTTGGTCTAGCTGCGGCTTAGCACAAGTCCATATCTAACACGTCCTACCTTATAAAGCCAACATTTGTTTGTAAATGTCTGTAAATGCAAAATTCAACTTTGTTTGCATTGTGAGGTGGCAGTGAATTAATGACAAGGTCCGATCGCGACTTCTAAGGAGCTAGGGTCCTCACAACTACCCAGAATAAAAAGGGCAGAACAACTCAAGAAAGAAGGACCAACGAAAAGAAATAAAAAAATGAGAGAAGCTTGCGAGGAACACAGATATAACAAGAGTGGCATGAGTGTTATCACTTTGCTTTACTTCAAGAACTGGAGCTCAAGTATTACACACTGAACTCAGCAGTTTTGATGCAATAATTTGCCTGATGGCTACGCTCTTCTGCCTTGTGACTGTATTTCAGGGATTTTGGATGGATGGAGACTTCAAAGACTTGATTGCCCATGGCATCCTGACCGAAGTTCTAGCTTCCATGGGGGTTTTTGATATGATGGCCTTTCGAAGGAATTGCCTGCCTACAGATCACAAGGTAACGTCAGTGATCCAATTCCTGCTCAGATACGTAATGATTAAAAAGCAGGGAAGATTGCGCATGGTTAGAAAGTTGTGCAACAGGTTGATTGCATATTGTCCTCATGTTTGACTTATATCCCCCTTTCTTGCAGTTTTTCCCGACATCATCAAAGCCCAACGTGTACCAGCCTGCAAACCAGGAAACTTCACACTTCATCACAACTTGCTTTGAGTATGGGAGCGCAGAGATGAGAGAGCGATTGATCGATAGCTTACTGCAGAACACAAGCCGGACCCTGTCTGGACACGATCCCCTGCCTGTGCTTTGGGAATACCCACCTGGCGCAATGGTACTGAGAACGGTGAGGAGAAGTCGTCGCCATCGAAGATGCAAGAGCAAGCTCGCGTATTTCCCTTGCTTTAGCCAGGATTTGATGAAAAACGTCATACCTCTTTCACCTTGCCATGTCGAGAGGTCCTACGCAGCAAGCTGTGATTTGGTTATACATGATTGATCAACCTTACAACCATGTGCCACCTCCCAGGCAATGAAAACAGGCCAAGACCTGCCCGTTTACAGCCACCTGCTAGAGCGTTTAAGCGTCTTTACCTCTTGTGAGACTGTTTCTCGTCCACCTCCGCTTGCACCCACAGCCCTTTCCCTCCCAGTCATTGATGCGGGTAGCAGAAGCAGATCTCTACCAGTAGTAGAAGCAGTGAATCAGCAGCACCAGCCGCAAGAGCAAGAGCAGTGCCACAACCAGCAGCAGCAGCAGCAGCAGCAGGAGCAGCAGGAGCAGCACCACCACCACCCTCAGCAGAGCAAAATCAGGGCAAGAGCACCCTACTATATGCAGTTCCCCTGCCTGTTTTACTAACGTGCTGAGATCAAATGAGTTTCAGCTGCCGTACACAAAAATTAAGATGCACTACATAAGTAACATGTACACCACGTATCTGTACCTCATGAAAAGACGACTGGCACATAACCTTCTATAGTTAGAGAGTCAGTCATGATCTGCTACGGCCATTTGCTGCTTCTACGTTTCCTGGCGTGAAACATAGCAAATTCTTTTAGAGCAAATGAAGAGTCAAATTCTAGAGAGTTGCACTTTGTGGTGGTCATGGAGGTGGCTATAGTGGACAATTTGAAGAGCTTAGCAATCTGGCTCTAAAAATGTGATTACCTTTTAAAAGGAAAAGTATGGATGGTCAGAAGTAACGCCTACAGCGTTACTAAGGTGCTCTAATGGAACAAAGTATTGCACTGAAACATGATCAATGGTGGTTGGGAGCCATACTGGTTTGCTTAGCTTTCTTGTGCTCGACATTTACATGTTATACATGGGAAGTGATCCATATTCCGGCCTTGCTTTAGCACTATCTTACATTGGTGGAGGCGCTTCTTTATTCTCATGCGCCTCATTTGCTCCGAGTCATAGTTTGTTACACTTTCCCTTGTATCTTCAAGCAGACTCGTCAGAATTTTGCCTGACTATATACCTTGTTTAGGCAGACAAATCAATGGACTTGTCGTTCAATTTTCGCTGAACAGCTGTCCACAAAAAGTGTCCACGTGGAACAAAGGGGCAGCTGCTTTGTGTGTAGTGTATGCAAAATTAAATTCTCACAGCAGGCTACTCTTTGGTGGGGTGCACACAAATATGATTTGTGATTGTAAAGCAAGAAAAGGACGAATAAACTACGCAGGCAGTGAGAGTCACTCCCCGCATTAACTAAGGAAAAGGAGCCACTTTATTATCGGGTACCGTAAAATTTCTTCACCAAAATAAATAAGAGAGATGAATAGGGATCAGGAGGGTCACAGGCTTGACCTAAAACCGACTCCTGATCAGAGTTGAAATTATTGCTGGAAAGTGCGCATCTGATGTGGACAAGCTTGGAAGCAAGTTTATTTTCTCTACGAGAATTCCTTAAAAGGCTCCAGCATGTGACTGTTGTAGATGGTGCCACCCACTCCCAAAAGGATGGTGTGGAGAGTAACGGAGGCTCCTTGAGGTGAAGAGGCCTTTGTGCTGTTCCTGCGTGGCGCTCAGCTGGCTCTGAGGTCTAGTGTCCTCTTTGTACTTGATCTTGATGAGGTGGATGTCACATTGAATAATGCTGAGATCTTTGGGTCGGCGCTGTCTGGGGAAGGTGGATCTGCTGATGGCTGGCAGTGCAACAGAGGTGCTCCTGGTCGTCTTCGCCATTTCCCCCCTGCCGCTCCAAGGTATCCACCCCCCTATTCCTAGCAGTCTGTTGCTTTTTTGCTTTCGTGGAGATGGAAAAGACTAGGGTAGCCAGTACAGCATCCGAACAGTTATTGGAGGTAAACCTGTTTTGTCTGAGAAGCGGGGTGGAAAGAGCCATCCATATATATATAACCTTAGTTTCAGCTCTACCAGGTATCTGATGATCTTGCATACTACCAGCCAGTCATTTGCCTACTACTAGCCAGCCATTTGCTACTGCCTAGTATATCCATGGAAACAAAGCTCCTGCTTTAGGATCCTTCCTAGGGAGCCTGTTTTGCTGATGGCTTTTATGATCATGCTGAGCATGCATGCTAAGTTATGTCTGTCAATCTCAACGATCCAAATTTTGGTGTGTTGGCACCCAGACAGAAGGTGCAGGGCACTGTCTAGATGAGGGCGGAGGAGGCAAGTTAGGCTAGTTGAGCGCTTAAACCATACTGTATGTTTTTGGTTGTGCAGGGTTCCTGTTCTGTACTTCATAATGATGCATTTGGTTTCAACAGGGACAAAAGAGGTTGTTAGGTAAGTGTTGCTAGCGGCTCCATTAGCAGTGCCATTTTGATAAGGGTCGAGGGTCTGGTAGTGGAGATGATAATCTACTCCGGTATTTGCATTTCCTAGTTTGTGGAGGGGGTGCTTGTGTGCTTGCGAGGCGTCATGGTAATTGGAAAAGGTACCAAAGCCTTGAGGTAGGTGAGTGGGCTGTGTTTGGGTGGTTTCGTACGATTTTATTTCAGACATAACTTCAGGCACCATCCAAAATTCTGGGATTTTCACAATTTTCCTGTTTAGTTTTTCCTAGATAGCTATGGACAACATACCAAGAATTGGCAGAGGGGGGACACTGGGCCCTATACTGGGTACGATCTTTATTGGATTGGAATGGAAGAATGGATCATATTATTTGCAATTTCTCAGTTCAACCTTCATAAATATTTGCATTCCAAAAGCAGCCAGGCTTCAAGATTGCAAAGCATGAGGCTCATCATGATGTTAAAAATTGCCTGCGGCATAAGAATTACATTTCAGGGAACTTTCTCTGAGTTTCCTGTAATTTATACCAAATAAATAATCGACCAAGGTTGACTAAGTCAGGCACACAGGTCAGTAAGCAAGAGATGCAAGTAAGGAATGAAGCAATAGGATAAGATGCAAATGATTTACACCGGGATTCTGGCAGCCTCAAAGACCAAGCACCCACACGTACATACACAAGCTCACCGGCACAAAGCCTCAAAGCTAAGTCCTCTAAGTCCAGAGAGCTGCGTTGTAAGGGGCGCAGCAGTTTTCATTTTATATCCTCCCTGTCTTTGTGTGTGCATGAATCTCATCAGTTAGAAGTTACAAGTTTCACTTGAGTTTCACTTGCTAAAGTAGCACGGTGAGTCTACTTGTTCCTTTCCTGGCAAGCAGGTGTGTGGTCTAGCAGGGTCCAACATATATCCATCTATCAGCTTTATAGAATCCAGGGCTTGGGTCCCTGAGAGTCCACCCCCCCTCTGAGTCTCATAGGATCCTGGTTCAATGTACCTGCTCTGCATTTTGTATCCATACTTCAGCAGGTAGATTTACGTCCATCACGTAATGTTTTTTTTCCTACGCATTCCTCGACTGTTATCTCCTGCAATTCTCTCTCTGCCCGTCTTCCTCCCCTCTTGTTCATGTTGGCCGTTTCATTCCTTCCCCACCCTGAGAACCCCCTTGGAGCAAGTCCTTTCCTGCCACGTTAGAGCTATGGACCTGGCTTCAAGAAAAGGCTGCTGCTCAAATATGAAGGGGGAGGACAGGTGGTTTTAAATTTGCTTGATCTATCTGCTGTAATTTTTTGCTTCGTATATTTCTCTGGTTCTTCTCTGGTTGTGGGCTGAGGGGAGTGTTCTTACAATTTGAGTGAGTTCTTCTTCTTGTTGTTGGTCATCAGTGATACTTTTGGATGTGCTATAGCAGGTTTTGAGGGCTACCTTGGGTACTGACTCAATAATATTTGTCACTGATATAGCCAAAATGTCAATTTGCTCTTCTGCAGGCTTTTCACTCAGGTGTTGCAGCCTATCAGTGTTTCTGGTATTTTTCTTTTGGAGTTCATTAAGACACCAGGGTTGCGTGTGGGCGGGAGTGAGTACAAGCAGGGTTTCTTCAAGTCTTGTATAATGCCACGGAAGGGGTCAGAAAGGGCATGTGTGAATTTTTAACTGGTCCGAAGCACTGACAGGGCAAATAAGGCTGGTTTGTTTGGCAACTTTTTTTTCTTGGGATTTTGCATGTGAGGGATCCGCAGGTTTAGATTGCAGAAGGCCTTGTTGTGCAACTCTGCTTTATATCTTCTTTTTGCGTGGCTTTGCCTCCCCCGCCCTATGCCTCCGCTTGTGCTCTGCAGGCGTCATTGCTTTCGCTTCTATCAAGGCATTTCCATTGTTTTTGTTGGCACCTGTAAGCAAGGGAGGAGGAGGAGGAGTACACTTTATGCTCCATTCCAACCTAGGAGAGAGAGAGAGAGAGAGAGAGAGAGAGATAGAGATAGAGAGAGAGAGAGAGAGAGAAAGAGAGAGAGAGAGAGAGAGAGAGAGAGAGAGAAAGAGAGAGAGAGGGAGAGGGAGAGGGAGAGGGAGAGAGATTAGGGATCAGTGAGACGCGACTTTGGAGTGTACGTGCACGTAGCTGGCGGCGCGTTTGAGCTGAGACAGTCTTGCGTACGCAGTACAAGCCATAGATATGCATGTGAGCGGGCACATGGTACAAAAGTTCATGCACTATTACCAGCAGGGGACACAAGAGGCAAATTATTATTATTCTTGGGCACGGAGTGCGTGCGGTGATGCAAGTGCGCCACAAAAAATAATTTAAGTAACAACAGAAGCAGAAGAAGTATAAAACACTCACAAGACCACACCTCCCAACATACCTCCTTTGCTACAAAGATATTTAGACACATGGTCTATATTATTTGGATCCAAGTCAAACTCATTCATCTTCTTCACATCCTCGCCCTGTACCCCTGTGTGTGTGTGTGTGTGTGTGTGTGTGTGTGTATGTGTGTGTAGCAGGAAGTACAGATCTGAACCTTTTTCGAAATTAAAGCAGCATGGAATAGCAGAGAGGAATTAAAGAAGTTTGAGAAGCAAACACAGATCAGTCTACACATGTGTGTACAACCGAAACTTGGCCCCCCCCGGGATCATCTGCCACTCATTGGGGTGAATGCCCCGCAGCTTTGCCAGGCCCTTCAGCACTTAATCCACGCCTTGAGGCACCTGCTTAGCATTGCAGTTAGCAAGACCATTGCAAGGCCTAAACGTACTTATAAAACAAATTTTAGGGTATGAACACCATGTCACACACACGCGCGCGCACACACGCACACACGCACACACGCGCACACACAAACACACGCGCACACACACACACACGCACACACGCACGCATGCACACACGCACACACACACACGCACACGCACACGCACACACACACACGCACACGCACACGTACACGCACACACACACGCACACGCACACGCACACGCACACGCACACACACACACACACCAGTGCTCACACACACCTCCAGAAACATTTTTTCCTTGGACATCCGTGCCAATGCAATGGCGTATGCTGCTGGGTGGACAGCAGACACCCAAATCTGCGCTCATGGCGCGTTTGCAAAGTTGACACAAATGGCGTTGCCGTCTTTCAGCCCAAACGGCTTGTCCGTGGGCCCTGTGTGCAGGAATTAAGGTCAAGCACGGGCACACTTGTTTGTTGACCGTTGACGTGTGCGGCTCAAACTGCACAACATGGCCAACACACCATTTTCGTTACATTGATACCAGCACTAGGATGTCCAACCAGGAAAGAGGGAAGCGTGAAGTGTCATTATACCTATAAGCAGGTCAGTGACGTCCACGCATGCACTGCCCAGAATGTTTGGAATGCATCTGAATGCATCCAAATTTAATCAGACCCATATTGGCTTTGGCGTTGTCAGCTCCCTGTGTTTGGGTTTAGGTGTGGAAGGAGGTGAGAGCGTGATATGTGTCTTGCGTGTCTTACCTCCGTGCATGCGCGGCATGCGCTCCCTCACTAACAATACACGCACGAGCATGTCAGTAACAAGCAATTTTAAGCAAAAAAATACTCCTCTTAGCAAGGCCTTGCTTTACTCTCGCCATGCAACCTGTACCTGCTTTGATGTTATCTGTTCTACTGTTGGTATAAGAACGAGTGGAAAGTGTGCCTAATATTCCATTACCAGATCATGGCATCGGTGCCATCACTCACATAGAAAATGGCTATTTTATTGACGGCAGCGGCCTCCGGAGAACTCAAGATCTCCAGGGTAGTGCTGCGCCCAGCCGCCACAGCCTCCCGTGAAGGCACGTTGTCGTGCAGCTTCACTCCATTGTTATGGAAGCGTGCCTGCAATATGTGCACATTTTCATGTGTGCATATTTGTAAGTTGGTGGAGCCTGCCCGCTGCGTGCATGTGTATGCACACACGTGTATAATTAAAGCACCTATGTGCAAGAGTGTGTGCGCGAATTTAGATCGCAACTTAAGGGCAATTTAAGCCATTTTCACTGCACGCCGGATAGATTGTATTCCAAAGCAATGTTTACGCCGGGATCAATGCATGTCCAAGCACCACGCATCTGCTTAACCCACCTGGAAATCGTTGTGTGGGGCACCATCAAGCACGAGCTGCGTGGTGCCCTCTGCCCTGGAAAAAACCCACACACTCCGAGAAGACTCGTTGCACGAGCTGCACAAGGGATTGGGGGGATGCGCAATGTATGAAAAACTCATGCGAGATGGAAAATGCAGGCAGTTGGAAGGCTCTGCACACCCTTTTACTGCAGTGCCCCTGTACCAGCTCTTCAAGCAGCCTTCTTACATAACTAATGTGCCTCACACAGTCAGCTGCAAAACCCTGGGCCCCTGAAATAAGGGAGCAATGATCATCCCATCTGGAAATCTGAGATTATCCGCTATACGGCCAACCTTTGTGCCACATACGTAACAACACAGGAAACAAAAATACAGATCTCCGTGCATACCTTGTCACCCATGTCAACGGCATACATTTTGCCGTTTGTGTGTTTTTCACGCGCTGTGTGTGTGGCGGACAGCAGGGAAGGCTGCTCATCGCTTGCAGCTGGGAGGACAACAGCCTGCAAGATGGACCAGATCGTGACATAGATGAGGGAGGAAAGGAAAGGAAAAAAATAGCAATTGGCCATAATGGCCATAGCAAGAAGTGAGAATGGAAGCAATGGAAGAGGGAGAGAGCGAGAGGTGGACAGGCCAAAAGGCAAGAGATGCAGCCTCCACACCTCATTCATCACCCACCGATTCAGTATCAGTTTTTGAAGGATGCACGAAGCCCCGCGCGTAGTGCGGGACGTAGCTATAGATTGCGGTCACTAGGCCATATGCCTGGGGCAATGTAGGCTGCACGGGAGAAGGGAGACACATCTTTGTTATACTTACACTATGTACTTGTCGTCATGCATTCTTGATTATATACACACACCCCCACGCATACACACTGGGGTGGGAATTGCATCACTCACCATGCTGAGAAATCCACCATGCACACTCTCTCGCAGGCTGTGCAGTGTTTTTACGGCCAGCTTTCAGAAAGTAACCTACAATCTATGGCGATGTCCCCCACCCACCATCACCTCCTCTCGGACAGCTGCTGCCTCATTGTCTCATTGTGTTGCACAACACGGCGCCACGGAGGGTCTTCGAGACGTTTTTCCACGCCTTGCCACGAAACGGCACGCCACGTACCACGCCACGGAGGAAATTTTGGAATTTGTAAAAGTTTTCTGCCTTGTCTTTTGACCTCCCCCCTTTCCTCCCCTCCTCCCCCCTCCTAGCTAATGGTGAAACTAATTTAAAATGTTCAAGGGCTAGAATATCCCCTCTTTGAGGGGCAAATGAAATGGAGGTGCCATGGATGCAAGCAACTTGTAGGGGAGGAAGGTTGAGAGCCCATGTCTTCTTAGATGAAGGGCAGAGACGTTTCAATCTATTTCAGACTGAGACATTTTGTCTTATAGTTACGGATTTTCATCCTATAATTGATTAACAATTCAAGATTTCCCAGCAACATATTTCCAGGGCTCGATTGCATCTCCCAAAATCTCAAGCCCTTCTCCTCCCACGCTGCTGCTCACTTGCAGCGGTGCAAAAAATGAACCAAAGCCAAGAACAGCAACCAGTGCATCTCCAGACAGCACGCAAGTGCTGTTGCCGTTGATGGTCACGTCTTGGGCCACTGCTGCAAGAAAAAAAGGAAACAGCAGAATGCTGATTAAGCAAGGATGGACCTCCAGACAGTAGGCAAGTGCTGTTGCCGTTAGTGGTCATGTCTTGGGCCACTGCTGCAAGAAAAGAAAGGAAACAGCAGAATGCTAATTAAGCAAGAAAGGAACTGCCGCCACATCTTGGCATCACTTTAGCACAGAGAGCTGTTCCTAAACTGATATATTCTCCATCCCTGTTTTGGCACAAGAAAACAAATTTGCTAAGCATGCCTGTGACCCTCTTGGTCACCGTTGCTTTCTCCTTTTACATTGTAGAGTGGTATTCATGTGGGGATTGGTTTTCACTGCCTGCGTGGTCTCTTCTTTTTCCCTGTCCTGCTACGTACATTGGACAAGAGTGTGTATGTGTATGTGTGACATCAGGTTTACCATTACCTGTTGGGAGCAGGGCGGCTCTTTACTCTGGATCCAATCCCAAGGCTTGCACAATAGTCTTCGGCACTTCTGGATCAGCCTGTTGTGTGCACAGTTGTATGAGTACAGAAGGTGTCAGGCTGCTCCTTGTTGCTCCACGTGCCATATGTAGGGTTGGCCAGAACTGTATATACACACCGTATATGATCGTGTGTATGGTGATTTCTCTGCCAAAAATACCGTAAATACACCGTATATACCTACAAATGTATGGTTCTGGCCAACCCTAGCCATATGCCATATTAGTTGAAGCTCATGGCACCATCTTTGTGCGTACTTGGTTTTATATGATTGAAGTTTATGGCACCATCTTTGTGCATACTTGGTTATATATGAGTCGAAGTTCATGGCACCATCTTTTTGCGTACTTGGTTATATATTATATATGAGTTGAAGTTCATGGCACCATCTTTGTGCATGCTTGGTTAAATATGAGCTGAAGTTCATGGCACCATCTTTATGCGTACTTTTGGTTTTACATTTCCGCAGGAAGACTACCCCGACTGGCTCTCCTTCAATTTCAACACCTGGCTATGAGTCTCCATGCCCGGATCTGACCATTCATGCCTTCCGTAGCTGCCTGGAGAGTGGAAACAATGGGTCCACATCCAAACAAGCAGCCTTTACTTTTACTAAGCATCCTCAACTTCCACACCTGACTATGACTGCCCTCTGTAGCTGCCTGGAGAGTGGATGTGGCAGGTCCACATCCAAACAGGCGGCCTTTAATATCAAGAACGGCGGCACCCTGGAAAGCAAGCCTGGGTTTTGTAAGTGTAAAAGGTCACGCTTATTTGTTTGTTGCATGTCAAGTGATGAAACAGAGCAAGGACAGAGTCGTTGTAGGTCAAAGCAAGCATTTATAGTGTTAATCTATCACTGAGTACTGTCTAGACAAAGATTAAACTTCAAGACACGTGCTCTATTGGCCGGTTTCTTGCCACGCAGCATGCAATGCACGTATGAGAGCTTGTTTGAACCTCTACCTTCCGCCCCATAGCACAGGTGCATGTTTAAAATTGGCCAGAACAATACATTTATACGTATACACGGTGTTTATACGGTATTTTTGGCAGGGAAATCACCATACATACGGTCATATATGGTGTGTATATACGGTTCTGGCCAACCCTAAGCATTTCACCTGACTGCACTGAAGTATTTTAGGGGCGCCAGATTCTAAATGCGCAGCTGCTCAGAACTGATAAAGAAAGCGCTGAAGAATAGCTTGATGACCGCCCAAAAAGTTGTGAGACCTGGTGCGGAGACAAAACATGTATACGCAGTGAGAGCAAGATCAGAAGGAGATTGTTATACCAAGGACATGTTAACGTTGTGCGTGTGCTGTATGTTGTCTGGGCTGCTTGCACGTGAGCTACAACTTTGTCCCAGCATCCTATGCGCTTTCCACACACATTTCAATTCAGATAAAGGGCTCATTTTGGGAAATCCAGCCACCTTCCTTGGCTGCACCCTCAAACTTCTCACCGCGATCCTGTTTTATTACAGCAATTTCCGGGCCAAATCATGGGGGCAAACATTTGTGAACAGCTGGATGTGAAATAAGGCATGTAGCATCTCAATTAAAAAGGGTTAAAACAAGCCACAGAAATTGGCTTGTAGGGGGATGTGGGTAAGCAACAGTGTGCGGTGCCGATAAGTGCAACACGATGCTTTGTGTTGCATTTAGTATCTGGTGAGGTACCCAGCATTGTTCTTGCTGGATATCACATTTTACTGCACAAGATCTGGCCAAGGCCTTATCAATACACAACGAGGCATTGATCAATAGACAATGAAGGCATTGATCAGTAGACAATGAAGGTATTGATCAATAGACAATGAAGGCATTGATCAATAGACAATGAAGGCATTGGTCAATAGAAAATGAAGGCATTGATCAATGGACAATGAAAGCATTGATCAATGGACAATGAAGGCATTGGTCAATAGAAAATGAAGGCATTGATCAATAGACAATGAAGGCATTGATCAATAGACAATGAAGGCATTGATCAATAGACAATGAAAGCATTGATCAATGGACAATGAAGGCATTGATCAATGGACAATGTACAATGAAGGCATTGATCAATAGACAATGAAGAATTGGTGTGTTGATTCATCTAGGTAGCACCAGGACGATTTCTCTCCCAGTTCCTGTCAACCCCAACCGGTTCGGTAACCCTAGCCCAACCACGCACCACGTACCACGCACTCACCAAACGCCATATCCGGACTGTTAGCAGGAGCTGCCACGATTGCGAGGTGCGTAAGCTGAGAAGCCACCAGTACAAGAACGACAGCAAGAAGGATGTGGCATGCTATGGCAGTGTTGCCGTGTCCTTGGGTGAGCTCCTCGTTCATGCTGCCACTGTCCAGTTTCAAGCCGCTAGGATCGTCTGTTATGCGCAGGCCCTCCATACCTTTAAGTTGTTAGTACGTGTTGTAAGACAGACACAAAATATGGAAAAACAACAATCCAACCACTCCGCACTGAATGAGAAAAAGCGCTAATCAAACACCGTCACATCTTCTTACAAAAGAGGAAAGGAAAATAGAACGTTCAGAGGGTTGCAGGGTTTATTTGAAACAGGTTCCTGAACAGAATATAATGACATAACTGGACACGTGCACAAAGTACAAACAAGCTGAGAAGCTGAAGTAATTATACGTTGAAAGGGCATGGGAAGTGCTTGGGATACGAACTTATAGAAATAAAAATGCAGGCTTTGCACCCAGTCTCAGACACAAAAGTCATGGACTCAGCACATCAATTGACATGTGACTAGTTACGGCATAATGAGGCTCAACAGTTCAACCAGCGCACAAGGTGGCGCTAACATACAAGATGGGGAAAGCAAGGTGGTGGGCTATATGTTCTGATGAGCAGTCTGACTCATTGTTGTACGCTTGGACTCATTGTTTTACACCCTACTTGCTGCTTTCCTGCTCCCACAGGATGAAGGGCAAGATCTTCAGTCCAAGGAGTCTTTGCTAGGACCATTGGGTGTAGTTGAGCAATGGGTGAACAAGAAAGCCACAAACTGCCCCCCTCCAAGGTATATACTTTCTTACAATTGCTGAGGGTGCCGGGACAACTGTGGAGGGACATCTGAAAGCACCTCCAGCTGTCACACCACCTAGACAGATTATGCTAAGAGCTGGCCAAGACCACGTAATTACGAATATGTAACAACTTCCTAGCAAGGGGACCTCCATGTATACAGTTGTACATGGTGTGTCATTACAGCTCTGGCCAACCGTAATGACACTGCAAGCAAAGTCGGTTGTGTCCTTCTCATGCTCACAGCAACCTCTGCACACGATTGCTTTTTCAGATGCCAAGCATGATCTTTCTGCATGCTTGATCGTTGGGACTCACGATATTTGATGGCTGCATATGTAGCAGAACATAGCAGGTGTAGAGGGATGGTCAGGGCCAGTTTGGTGAGGAAGTACGGAAAGGAGCCGTATAGCCTGTTGATGGAAAACAAATAGCTGAAAGCAAAATTTTTGCATGATGCCCTTTTTCATTTTGTGCACATGGATCTAACTTTGAAACTTTTGGTTTGGAACAAAAACTTACCCTTCTGTTGCCTCTTTCAGTGCGTGCTCATTGTCTGCCGTGTAGGAAAGCATGCTCATGTACGGCATGGCAATCTGGGAGGTGAGTTAGTTCCAATTAAGGCAGGGAAATGTGAGCTTCAGTAGATCCCTAAAAGCCACAGATGTAGGGAGCAGGAGCAAAAGAGGGCATCCTGTCACAGGGCTATGTACAAAGTAGTCAGCGGTAGTGCTGAGCTTAACAACATTGACCTCAACTGTCCACCAACCTCATCTCAAGTACACAACTGTGAGAAGAAAGAGAGAGAGAGAGAGAGAGAGAGAGAGAGAGAGAGAGAGAGAGAGAGAGAGAGACAGGCAGGCAAGTAGGTAAGTAGGTTGCCCACCACTAGATGGCTGCTTTTGCCTAAATCATGTGAGGACTGCCTGAGTCTTCTTTTCTTTTTTCAAGGTTTGAATGGCTAGTATGGTGTCCACCATAACCTCAGATGATCAAGCGTATTGCACCGAGACACCTGATGACATGAGATAAGTGGACATAACCTCAGGAGTACAAAAGAAACGCACCAAGACACCTGGCATGACATGAAAAAAATGGACAGACGCAGCCTCACTCCCGCCACGCCCTCAATGCTTCCAAGGTCAAAATAAACTAGGCCGACCTGCAGGAATGATCCCCACGTGCAGCATGCCATTCTTACCACATTCAGGAAATAGCAAAAAGAAGAGTGAGCAAGAAGTAGGTTATCACCTTTGTTGTAACACTTTACGGCACACACACGCACGCACGCACGCACACACACACACACACACACACACACAAACACACACACACAAGCACACTTGCGTTTTGTCTGCGGATTATTTATGATCTAAATCAGTAAGTCTAAGACATGAAACACTCATTAATTGCAGGTCAACACCTCCCACAAGGTTGCAAGTAAGAATTGTTTTTTCCCCCTTGGTTTCTGCCAGTTTGGCACTTACTGCAGAGACAAAGGGAATCAGCCACAGCTTACCAAGTCAGTAGCTTGAAATGGCGCCAAAACACATAGGTGCTGTGGGCAAACCACTTCAATGCTTCTTGCACACGACATATCATGCCCCTTGTTTCAGGTGGCGGCTGCTGCGTTTCCTGCTGGTGCTGGTGGTGGTGGTGGTGGTGCTGCTGTTTTTCTTGCTGCTGTTGCTGCTTTTCCTGCTGGTGCTGTACTGTCTCATCCAATATCCCTGGGCAGCAGACGCAGAAGTTAGCAGTGACGCTAGCTTTTGAATCAAGGATCTTGGCCTGGGGACAGGATGGACTGCTGTCTGGGATTGCAAGGGGAGGTGGACTGCACGTAGCCTTTCTGCACCTGCAGGATATAATGGGAATACAAGTCTGTTGAATGATGCTGGATCACAAGGCCGTCAAACTGCATATCAGAACATGCTGCAGCATTTGACACAAAAGAGGTTACACCAAATTACTGTAGGCTGCTCATGTTGCCTGCTTGCACAGCGGTGAAATATATAACAATGAACCACCTTCGACATGGACAGCTGCAGCCTGATAGGAAGCAGGGGCCACACCCAGTCCTGGTTTCAATTCTGCTGGTTTGCATGCTGCTGCTCAGGCTGCTGTTGCTGCCAAATTTTCGGAAGCCTGGAGAGGGAGCCTGATTCCCAAACTTTGCACTGACCATGGTGCCGCTCCTGCTGCTGCTACAGCTGCTGTCATAGGAGGAAGAGGCGTCGGACACTTTGGCAAGCAGGGAAAAGGGGGTGGAGAACGGCAGGTTGAGTGATAGATTGGCCTGCTGATCAATGTCCGCCTTCATTTTGAGGTAGGAGTGGTAGGGTGGGAGCTGTAGCAATTCTTTGGCCAGGGTACTTGACCGCTTCTGTGCGTCACTGATGTACTCTAGGGCCCCAAGGCTGTCATGTTGACATGCCATTGGTGTGCTTGAAACAAGGGGGGGGTAAGTGACAGCAGGTGCAGGTGGTGTGAGCCGCTTTGTGCGGGCGCTGCTGCTGCTGCTTGCTGCAGGAAAGTGCTGCCACCACAGCACACCCGCAGGGCCCTGCATGAGCTCCTGTAGGAAAGAAGCCAGAATATGATCTAGGAAGATACGTAGACGCAGAGGTAGTAGCGCAAAGAGAGATACTGAACTAAGAAATATTTAAGATGTTTGGAAAGCATGGGCATAGGGGTGGGATTAAGAGACATGTTCAAGGGAGAAAGGCAACATGGGTTCTATTTCGCTTGCATCGTGAGATGCATAGGGCTCTGTCATTATTACCAAGGCAGACTACAGTCGTGGTTCAGTAGTGCATGGCCCTGGTTGGAAGCAATTTAATGGCAATAGGCCTCTCAATGTATGCGTGCATGGCCTGGCTAGATCTCCAAGCTCCATGAGCCTGGAAAATATGATCAGGAACACCCTCCTTGGCAACGAGGGTAGCACCCCCAGAGCGAAGGGAATGCAGGCCGTATCTGGCAGTAAAATCTGCGAAGGACATGTGAGCAAAATCAGCCAAAGCTTGCAGAACGCGAGCTCGAGCAAAGGAGTAAGACCAGGGCTGATTTGAGGGGCAAAACTTTTCAGAAGAACTCTTCCTGAAGGAGCGAAAAACGGGTAAGATGCACAGGGCTCTGTCTTTATTACCAAGGAGAACACAACAACTCAGAGAAACCGGAGAAACGGGAGAAAACTAAAGACTAAAATATAGAAAAGAGGTGAGGGAGGGGGGGGAGTATGCTAAAGAGAAAGTTGTGTTCTCCAAGGAATAAAAAGAATGGAGAAGGGAAGCAGAAACCGGAGAAAAGCAGAAAGTGAGAACATCTCACTTTATGCTACACTTCAAGAACCTGAGTTCAAGTGTTTCACACTG
>Ga0307942_1000390_pt1 | contig 29840 bp, 40 predicted proteins | sample OrgLakmetagen175_FD_201846 | JGI IMG/M metagenome (GOLD analysis project Ga0307942, IMG submission 201846) | Saline water microbial communities from Organic Lake, Antarctica - #175 | ecosystem: Environmental > Aquatic > Non-marine Saline and Alkaline > Saline | place: Antarctica: Organic Lake... | reverse complement strand
CCCACCCCTAGACCCCCCATGCAGTAAACCTACATGGACAAAAAGGGTGCCAATCTGCCCCTTTTTAAAGTAGGCATCCATCTGCATACTCATCAAGACCTGAAACTGAACTGTTGCAGAGTTAAGGGTCAAAAATTGAGATACGGACGCCCATGCACACGTGACCTACCAAGCACCCATAACTGGCTTGCACAGTCCCACATTGCTTCCATTTCCTCAGAATTCCACTGATTATCTCACGCTGGCACAATCCTGTAAGTTTAGGGTAAATTGCTGCTTCATTGGCTTGACTCACCCCGCGGTCTGCACCCGAGCGCGTATGCCTCTGACTTTTGGACATGTCCACAGACCCCCTTTTACCCAATTTGCTGAAAAGGGGTGGCAATCGATTGGGCTTGAGCTGAGGATTATGATAATTTGTTTACAATTCCGTGGAGATGCCCCAGTAAAATTCTGGAGGGGGGGGCTCAAAAACTAAAAATAGCCCTCTTGTATATAATATATATATACACATATAATTATCTATTACATATACAGCATATATACATACATACGGCATATATACATACGGTATATACATAGGTATATACATGCGGTACTTGAAAGGTGATCTACGGTTCTGGCCAACCCTACATACACGCACACAAAATAATACTCACGGCAAAATCACACTTACAAATAACATGCACACACCACGCACCATGAGCCTCAGCACACCTGCTTGGATTCTAGTATGAAAGCACGCGATACAACAAGCGTACATGAATCCAAACTACATACCTCTAGGAAGCACTTAAGCAGAATGCCCGCCGGGATGAAGTACTCAGCACGCCGCATGGTGAAGGCAAAGTTGACGGTACCGTCAGTCAGGTAGTGACAGCGCACTGTGGCTGAGGACTGGTCAGGCCGCACACACCTGAGGTTGTGGGTTGGTCGCAGTTCAAGACTTGGTATTGATCAAGGGTGTGATACCTAAGCGCAGTTCAAGACTTGGTATTGATCAAGGGTGTGATACCTAAGCGCAGTTCAAGACTTGGTATTGATCAAGGGTGTGATACCTAAGCGCAGTTCAAGACTTGGTATTAATCAAGGGTGTGATACCTAAGCGCAGTGCTTTAAGCTAGAAAGTGCGCCGCGGCTGAGGACTAAGCTGGTCACACACGATTAAGGACAAGTGCTGTTGGTAGCATGAACACCAAATAGTGTCAGATGGGTGCGCGAGGGTGATGCATGACTTGTGCAGCAAAGATTTATCAGCTGAAACTCATATCGTGGTACAACAAGCTGGGCTTGAGGCAACCAGGCCGTACATCCTATACATGCATTAGTGCTGATTACTAAAAACTTGAATCTTGGCATGGGAGTGTGGGTGTCTGTGGGGTGGTCAGAGTGCACGCGCTTTACATATGATAGTGATAAACCACACCCGGTGATAGCTTGGAGTTGAGTTTCAGGAATGAAATCAAAGCATGAGGCTCGCCTGTAAGGCCTAGTGGAGTGTGGGGTGGTTGCGCAAATGTGGGGTATGCTATTTGGGCAAGCATATTTGAGAGTTCTACAAGGGCACCAATGCTCACTCATGGCTCACAGCTCTGCTGAGGTCGGCCTTATGTTACGGTTGCCATGATGCCTGGTACAGGCGTATGGATCAGCCACTACAGAACGAAAGAACAACTATATGCTATGCAATTTACAGCTCTTCTTGATGATATGAGTAGTGGCTAAGTATGTTTTCCCCACTCTTACAGAAAGCCGCATTACAAATTTGCAGTTTCAATCAGAATCTCACACCAGGTCAGGCTTTGACTACTCCATCAACAGTTTGGGGAGGACCCTTGAAAGCCTTGAAGCACTGCACTTTTGGCAGGGTCACGACCGCTCCTACCAAGTCGGGTCGGAGTGAGAAACGATTACAGGATACACCGGCACCGCGCATACTTATGGTGTGTTTATGGCAACATCAGGGGTTTTCTAAATACACAGTCGTATGATGATGTGCATGTACACCGTACAATTCATGTATGCTGGTGATGTACACAACCTTCAGCAGCCCTAGACCTACCGGATCAGGGTAGCACAGTCCGTGTAGTTAGCGCCACGCTTGTGGTACGCCTGCAAGTCAGATTTGAAGGGATACGTGTGTGCCCCATTTCAGGCAACAGTGGCTGCTTCCTATTTTAGATGCACTTTTAGAGTGCAAAAGCAGGTTTGACATCAATTCCACAAAGCACACCCCGCAAACACAAAGGGGGATGCGGAGTCAATGCACTCTCTGGCCAGACGCTGGGAGTGCCATTGTGTCACGCACATTAACTATCAGCACTCCGCCTAGCAGTGTACACTGTTCAGATGCATTCACTCACGAGCAGCATTCCACCTGCTTTGTAGTGCCTTATCCATGACACTGTGCTGCATGAACAGCAAGCAGCCTACCCTTAAATGTAGGAACTATGTGCACTCAACCACACTTGTGAGCAGGGGCAAGGATCGCACACAAGCGTGAGCATAAACACACACAATCTCTCACGCACACTCACCCCACGCCGCAAAGCCATGATGTAGTGCCTGCGCTGAGCGATGAGGCAGCGGATGATGCGCTCCAGGCCATTACAGATGAAGTAGCCCCCCATCTCGTTGGCCTACGGGAAGGTAAAGCAGTGTTATATGCATTGTCTCAGTCATTTGTGCAAGTGTGCTTGTGTGTGTGTGTGTGTGTGTGAATGAGCGTGTGCGAGCGTGCGCGTGCGTGTTTATTATGTGTGTGCATTCTAGAACAAAAGCACTTGCCTCCTCTTTCAGGGCAACTAAGCCAGCACGAGTTAGGCCGGAGAGATGGCAGGCACGACACTTGGTCATGATGGGCATGCCTCCCAGCCTGTGAGTAAAAAGAGGGGGGGAAGATGTAAGGGATTAGTTGGAAGAGGGACGTTGAAAGAGGGAGGGATATAAAGAGCACTTGTATATCCTCATTTGTGCAACTATTCCAGTAGAACAATCTTACTTTTTGACAAAACTGCCTTCCACAGCACCATCTGTGCGGGCCCAGTTGATGGTGATGGTAAAGGCGCCCCTATAAGTGACTCCCTGAAAAAAGAGGCAGCAGCATGGAAAGGCTCGGATGCGTTATGCGATGGATACAAGCATCGTGTCTCAGACGTGCTCAAGTTTGGACTGCTATATTAAAATCATGCAGCAGCATCTACAACATGTACTCACCGCTTCCCTACACTCCCAAGGAAAGAGGCGGTTGTCAGTGCTCGGCAGGGAGTCCTCTTTCATGGGTGATGCAACGTGAGGGTCCGAGAACCAGAAACGGTACGTGTGCTTGGTGCCAGGGTGCTGGATCTGTGTAAGCACGTCAACTTGTTGTCACTGATTGTAGAGAGAGCACGTGTGTCGAACATGTGACGTAAGGTGGTGTCAAGAGAGATCTGCTAGCACACATGCGTGAGGTGCTTTCTTATGCCACTTACCTCCAGCGGCTTCATGTCTGCCACCACTGCTTGCATCCCTTCAGACAGGAAGTAGTTGAAGGACTCCACATGCGGCTCCACAAGCTCCTCATTAACCGAGGGAACGCCTTGCCCTTTAGCTAGACCACGCTCCGCCATGGTGGCGTGTGCTTGCTACTGTTGCTGCTAGCTACTGAGAGGAGGGAACTAGCAAGAGCTAGGTTATACTGTTATCTGCAGTGCCGCTGCGAGCAACGGTGTGCCGTCTGGAATGGGCACAACGCTGGTTGCTGCGGCTGCTAGCTAGACAGCTAGGCAGTAGAGAGTTGCCATGCACACTGCTACCTGTCTACAAAAGGAGCTGTTGAGCAGAAAATGCTAGTTCTGGGACGTGCATGCAGGAATGCTACCTCTCCTGCTCATTTTTACAGCATTGTAAATATTTAACTGATATTTTATTTTTAAACGAAGCATGGCCCCCGTCCAGTTATTCTTGCGAGGCATTCAGGGCAACACTCAGGCTGTATGGGCCTGCCCAGACCAGAGTGTGCTGGAGCTCAAGGGTGCTGTTGAGGTGAGTGTCTCTAAGCCTTTTAAGAGTGGGGAGAGGACAAACTGCTGTGTTTGGTCTGTCCCCTCCCCCCTCCCTCCTCACCCTTCCCCACATACACACATACACCCACACAGGAAAAGGAGGGCATCCCTTGGCACTGCCAAGGCCTGGTGTTCCAGGGACGCCAGCTGCAGGATGAGCTCCCCCTGTTCAGCTATGGCATCTCAGCGCAGAGCACCGTGCACCTCGTGCTGGCGCTTCGGGGTGGCAAGGGTGGCTTCGGGGCGCTGCTGCGAGGCCAAGGACGCGACGGCAAGGTTACCACGAACTTCGACGCCTGTCGGGACCTGTCAGGCAGGCGGGTCCGACATACCACCATAGAGAACAAGCTCAAGGATTGGAAGGCCAGCGCTCCTGAGCGGGATCTAGAGAAGCTGGCAGAGCAGCACATTAGGGACTTGGCCAGGCAGCAGAGGAGGGAGCAAGCAGAGGAAGTAAGTCTGGAGGAGCACACACCTGCACGAGCGTGCACACGCGAGCGCTCGCGCGCGCGCTCACACACACACACACACACACACACACATACACACACACACACAGAATGCACACACACACACACATACACACACACACGCTCACTCATACACACAATGCACACACACACACGCACGCATGACATACATACATAAAGACAAAAGACATTAGTATATTGTGCAAGACGAGCATGCACGCATTGTATGCAAATGTTTGCAACGCATGAGCGCAGAAGCAAAGGCACACAAGTAATTTCATGTATACACGCTTGCGCACACACACACACACACACACACACACACACACACACACACAGAATTCACACACATACACACATACGCACACATGCAAACACACACACAATACAAGTGCATGCGCGCGCGCGCACACACACACACACACACACACACACACACACACACACACACACAAACACACACACAAGCACACTCACACACACATGTACACATACACACGCAGGTCGACATTGAGCCTTTGCTGAATGAACACGAAGAGGTCGTGGAGGAGTCTCGACGTGCAGTCCAAGAGGCCATTGCCAGTGGGCACCATCGCCACCACAACCACACACATGCATTGCACAGCAGCAAAAGAGCAGGAGAGGGTGCGTCAACATCTGCAGCAGCACATGTGTCAGGCCTGCAAGGGGAGGCCTCAGCTACGGCAGGGACAGGGAAACGGGGCCTGGAGAGCGGTGATGATAGTGCGAGAGGGGTTGGTGGTGGTTTGAGTCAGCCGCAGGCAAAGGTAGCTGCACCCCCCGCAAAGAAGCCCAAGATGCTGGCAATGCTTGAAGATTTGGGTTCATCAGACGAGGACGACAGCGAGTCAGATGATAGTAATGAGGAGGGGGCCACACACGTTTAAACATGGAATCCTCCATGAGAGTGGTTGATCCATATGGTGGAATAGGTGCTTGTATTCTTAGGCAGACCTGTAGAAAATGGGTGTTTGCGTGTACATTAAGGTCTTCGTGGCACCGCTGCAGTCAAGTTGGCTGTTCCCATTCTGAAGGCTAAGGAGATGTCGCTTGGCTGACATTTATTGATTAGCTACTTAGGGGAAAAGCATTTCAATCAATTATTGTAGCTTACAACGATGTACAAACTACTATATTTATGCACCTTTTATATCCCCTGTTTGAGCCTCCTGAAGGAAGTACAATAACTATGTTTTGGCATCTATTCTCCTTATTTTTTGCCGTGATATAACGCAGGACACATAGGGCAAAACTGCACACAGCCAGCTTCAGCTCATTCGAGGCTAACAAGGAAAAGGCCTTCAGTCAGTTCATAGAGTAAATAAGTTCATGAAAAAAGAAGGAATTGGTTGTTTTCCTGGTGCAAAAAAACAGACACATCCTACGTTCCTGTCTATGGAAATAAGGTAAGGTTAAGTTACACATTCATGCCTCTGGTGGGCATCTGAGCGGAAGCTTGGAAAAAAAGCCTGTAACTACACCTGTGGAAATAAGAATACGTACTTCCTGCGGAAAGAAACCATCTGAGAGTGTGTGCAGTGGAAAACATGTTGTTGTTCATCCTAGACATCATCAGCCTCACACAAGTCGCAAGTAGGGGAAGAGATGGAATTCCAAGCTGCAGTTTCAAAGCGAAGGTTGTGAATACCTTACGGCATGTCTGAAATGAGCCACACTGCAAATGACACCTCGAGGAAGGTTAAGGAGCGTTATTTGAAAAGCATGCAAGGAGAATGGGTAACCAGAGCTTTTCGAGCAGGCAGTGCGCACCACCAGCAGATGATGAGTCAGCCTTTTATTGTTGCGCTCTCTCAAGTGGCCATCAGTAGATTCGAGCATATTGACTGAAGGTATTTATCTTGTAAACCTTGTAAACCTTAATTGTTGCGCTCTCTCAGGTGGCCATCAGTAGAAGGTGTTCAGAACTCGAAATACCTGTCCTGAGGTCCACGACAAACCGACTGAGATCAATAAGCTTACAGTTCAACAACTTCTGTTTGACAAGGGCGCTGATTGTGTCAAGCCTTCCATTGGTGTCTTGTTCAGTCTGGCCTCTTTCTCTTCTTGAAGCTGGCTTTTTATGCTATAGCTCAACTGCCCTCGCTGGCGGATATAGCTGTGTAACCCCCCAAGCCTTCCATGGCTGAAAGAATGTGGGAGGACCAGCAGTCAGGAGTGCTGGAGCTCATTCGCATGTGAGCATACAAAAACTTCCTCATCGTGAAGTTGTTGCATTGGGTAAAAGACTTGTACAGACGCATTGCAGCACGAAACCAGTTGAAATGCAGGGGCTTCAGGCCACACTCTCGTACCATGAAGGATTGCAGTCTCCTGTAACTCCAAGAATCCTTTTCAGTGCTGTCAAAATGGTTACAATTGGCATTGCAACCATTGTGCTGCCATTTCTAAATGGGGTTATCCATCTCTCTGCTTTGTCGTAAGAAGGAAGTAGCCCATCCATATCTGACTCGCATACATGCTAGCAGGAATTGCGTGAGTCTTGAGAAGCCAGATGCGAGCGTGTATTTGTTGGCAAGGTCATGGCTCTTAACGAAAAGCTTGACTCGGAAAGTGCCAGCCATGAATGGCCGCAAGGCTGCGTCAGCTGCAAAGCCCAGATTAATCTGTCTGTCACACAGCATAACGAGGTATTTCATGGTGTCTGTGTAAAGGAGCTTAGCTCATTCTTGTTCAGATACAAATTTACTCTCCAAACTGCTGCTGCTGTGTGATAGATCTTGTGTGAAATCTGCAATGATGGAAACATCCTTATCAAAAGTAAAAATGAACTGTACAGTCAGGTAACATGAAGCTTATAACCTTACTCGGATACAGCTTAAATCTGCAAACATTTGATATCATAATATTACGAGTTTTATTTTGTCTGAAAGAACAAGTCTAGTGAAAGGGGATGGGCCAACAAGCGTAAACTCAGTTGAGGCTAAACTGTGGGCGGACACAGAACTTGACGCCGGTCCAGCAGGGTAAAGAAGCATAGTAGAGGCACATCTTGTCATTGCAAACCGTTCTCAGCAAACTCGTCATCCAGCTGCATGTCCATGTCGTCTGAAGCATACCTGCGATCTTCGCAATCTTCGTCTTCATCCTCCCGCAGCCCCTTCACCCTATCTAGCAACAAGCTACCAGACTCTGCACGCTGAGCACCCCCACCAGCATCTGCACTAGATTTGATACTGGGCAAAGACGACGATCCACCCTGCCGCTCCAGCTGTCCTTGGTAATTTCTACCTGGCCTGACCTGCGTTGCATTCTTGCTGGAGGGGGAAGGCTGCCGGCGAGACTGCTGCTGCTGCTCCTCCTCCTCCAGTTGCTGCTGCTGCTGCTGCTGCTGCTGCTCGGGTTCACGGAGGCGGCGATGGTGGTGGCGGTGGTGACGCCGCCGGCCACTGCTGCTGGGCCCACTGGATTCGCTTCCGCTGGGCCCACTACTGGACTCACTGCTGCCGCTGTTGCCGGTGCCACTGCTGCTGATTTGGTGACGAGCTTCTTGTGCCTGGCGGCTGTTGTTGCTACGCTGCGGGGCATCCCTTCCGTTGGAGGTAGCACGTGGGGGGGGCCTGCTGGCGTCTGTGTGTGTGTGCGTGTGTGTGTGTATATATATGTGTTTGTGTATGTGGGGGGGTAATACCATAGTTGAATGCTTTTGTAAGTAGATACTTGCAAGCCTTCAGTCAATGTCTTGTTAGTCCTCATTCGGGCCCTAGGGCCTGATAGTAGGAATAGCGTATATATATTGGCATCACCAGGCAGGTGCATGTGCACATGCGTTTATACATATTAAGTAAGGTGAGATGCACATGTATGCGCATGCGCGCGTATGTGATACGCGTCGGAAGTAGCGCATGGGGGGGGGGGGCTTGCTGGCGTCTGTGTGTACGTGTTGTGTATGTGTGCGCGCGTGTTGTGTGTGAACGTGTATGTGAAAGGTATCATCTTCCGTTAAGGATACTTGTCAGCCTTCAGTCAATGTGTTGTTGGTCCTCATTCAGGCCCTAGGGTCTGATAGTAGGAATAGCGTATATATATTGGCATCACCAGACGGGTGCATGTGTACATGTGTTTATACGTGTTTACATATGTGTGAGATGCACATGTATGCGCATGCGCGCGTATGTAATACGCGTCGGAAGTAGCGCAGGGGGGGGGGGGGCTTGCTGGCGTCTGTGTGTACGTGTTGTGTATGTGTGCGCGCGTGTTGTGTGTGAACGTGCATGTGAAAGGTATCATCTTCCGTTGAGGATACTTGTAAGCCTTCAGTCAATGTGTTGTTGGTCCTCATTCAGCCCTAGGGTCTGATAGTAGGAATAGCGTATATATAATGGCATCACCAGGCAGGTGCATGTGCACGTGCGTTTATACATGTTGACAAAGGTGAGATGCACATGTATGCGCATGCGCGCGTATGTAATACGCGTCGGAAGTAGCGCAGGGGGGGGGGGGCTTGCTGGCGCCTGTGTGTACGTGTTGTGTATGTGTGCGCACGTATTGTGTGTGAACGTGTATGTGAAAGGTATCATCTTCCGTTAAGGATTTTTGTAAGCCTTCAGTCAATGTGTTGTTGGTTGTTGGTCCTCATTCAGCCCTAGGGTCTGATAGTAGGAATAGCGTATATATATTGGCATCACCAGGCAGGTGCATGTGCACATGTGTTTATACATGTTGACAAAGGTGAGATGCACATGTATGCGCATGCGCGCGTATGTAATACGCGTCGAAAGTAGCGCAGGGGGGGGGGGCTTGCTGGCGTCTTTGTGTACGTGTTGTGTATGTGTGCATGCGTGTTGTATGTGAACGTGTATGTGAAAGGTATCATCTTCCGTAAAGGATACTTGTAAGCCTTCAGTCAATGTGTTGTTGGTCCTCATTCAGGCCCTAGGGTCTGATAGTAGGAATAGCGTATATGTATTGGCATCACCAGGCAGGTGCATGTGCACATGTGTTTATACGTGTTTTTTACATGTGTGAGATGTGCATGTATAGGTATATGTAAATGCACATGTGTGCGTATGTGTGGGCATGTGCACGTGCGCGTGTGCTTGTATCACCAGACAGATGAACGGCATGTAGTGGAGGCACAGGACATGTCAGAAGCACAATGATATTACAGTGCAAGCCCTTGTAGACGCCAAATTTGAAGGGGTTTGCAGGCTCAGCAGGCCTGCCGGCAAAGTGGTAGTCACATTTTAGGCAGCATGCTACATTTCAGTGATGAACAATGGAATTGCAGCCCTCACACGCCTTGGCTTTCTCAAACAAGGAGGAACGATAGAAACGTGTTTAAACCCATACTGTATTGACGAAACCGTCTGCTGATTTGCTAAAGAGGAAGCGACTTGATCGGGATTTCTTATTTATAAAGTTATATAACTAACATAATGTATAGTTCCAGCCATTACTCCTGACCAGCATTGAGTGCCAGCAGCCAGCGAACATGGTGAAAATGGCTAACCTCAAAGCCTTCAATGACTGTGATGGAGGGCACGCAACTCTGCACACTTGGCCCATAATAGCACTACAGGCTGGTGCGCTGTGTCTTACGTACAAGCACCATGCTAGAGCCAGTGATGAGCCGTGGTTGGTACAGGAGGCAGACTAGAGGGTAAACAGCATAGCATTAGGGCGTTCAAGATTAAAGAATGACACGTGATGAAGTGCACAAGAGAAAGGAACTCAACGACACTTGATGAAGTGCGCCAGGAAAAGCAGCTGGCCCTCAGATTAGGTAATAGAGTCCTCAGGAGCCTCTTGCAAGCAAGGTACTCACATAGGAATAGCGTATATATTTAAGCATCACTAGGCAGCAACTTCAGCACGCAACTTCATGCACTGATATGCTGAAGCATAAACAAGGAACTGGACAGGCACCTTTGCTGCCTTTGCTCATGTGTGTGTGTGTGTGTGTGTGTGTGTGTGTGTGTGTGTGTGTGTGTGTGTTTGTGCACGAGAGAAATGGAGACGTGCTTGTATGCATGAGTCTGTGCGTGCAATTGTGCTCTGCAATGTGTAAGTACGGACATGTGCATTCAATGAAGGGAAGCTGAGGTGATTCGAGAGTAGAGGTCGTCCCCATGGCTGGTTGACCCTAACTGTGCCAAAAGCTATCCACCTAATTCAAAGCCCCCTATACCTCATCTGAATGCAAGGTACTTGATGTTATATCTAAACCATTGACATTTGCTGGTAATTCGGCATTCTGGGGGGCTGTGTGGGGCCCGGTGCATACTTTGCACCCACTTTGGCAGGGAAAAGGTACATTTCTGAACTTGCCCCGATTGACCTCTGCTTCAGGATAAAGGCATTTTAAATGCCATATAACAACGCTGCGATGTTGAGTTTGGGACAGGGTACTGGGAATGCCGGCGTATGGGAGGCACTCACACAAGGGACACAGAGGGAAAAAGGCAAATAAATCGGTTGCTCCATACCTGCTGCAAGTTTCAGCCCAGTTTTTGCTTTCAGAATTGCGGTCAAAAATATTAATTACATTAAAATTTAAATGGGGCCAATCTGCCTGGTTGAAATTTGGTGCAAATTTGTGACATGCAGAAATTTCCGCCTGTGCTTTTCCAGCTCCATTATCAGTTCTCAAATACACACCATAATTGCGGTCTGAATTATCAATCCCTATAAAATTTACAGGGCACAGATTGGTGCAATGTGTGAGCAATGGTGTCTCTTTTTGTAGCGTGGCATATTTTTGAAATTTTATTGCGAGTCCCCCACTGGGTTTTTCCGCCTGCTTTCTTTGCAGGCAGGTTAAGAATAAATTAAGCTATCCAGCACAACTTTCAGCTCCCAAAACGGTGGAGTGGTTGGAGAGACAGCCAAAATTGGCTTATTGGCACAGTTTGAATGGGAGAGGGCGGTCCAGCCATGGTTCATACATTTACGTAAGTTACAAACAGGCTGGCCATCAAAGTGATGTTCAGTCCTCAGTGGGTGCAACCCAAAATGCAACAGAAATAGCGTATGCTTTAATAAGCAACAGGTAGTATATAGGAACTTGCTGCACACAACCAAATCAATGGGGACTTTAGGCACAAGTTTGTGGACACACAATAGCAGACTGGATACCAGAGAGGGGATCTAGTAAATGAAAACTGTGTGCAGAAGCTAGGCGATCAGAACACTTCGTTCCTGCAATACAGCAAGGGTCACCACTTCACTCTGGCCACCACTCTCACACCAAAGACTGCAGCTAAAACATGAAGGCCAACACACAATAAGTAACCCCACAGGCAGCCCACTACTAAGGAAACTACACAGGCAACACACACACACACATACGCACACTGATACAAACACAAAGAAAGGAAACACCACCATGCAGCAGGCAACCAAACAGGTACCAAACGGCACACAGGAATCCATTATTACCTCTTGCAAATCCGTCTTGGCTGTTCTCGTCCTTGGCAGCAGCCTTGTCGCGCATTATGGCAGCCACACGTAGGCTGCGCGCACGCAGTTCACGCTCCCGTTCACGCTCCCGTTCACGCTCTGCCCGCGCCTCCCTACACGTACGGGCAAGCAAGGAGCGCTGATTCATTCTTGTGCACCTCGTGGTCAGCTTTTGAGCACTGAGAAGCTACGGATGGCTGAGCCAGGTTGGGTAGAGGGTGACCTCCCGTAGCTTGTTGAACGTCACGCTTTTGTTTCCAGACTAGCTGGAGACAAAGTCTAGAACTAAAGCAAGACCAGGAACGTACTTTCCTTTGTTCTTGCTTGCACCCAAGCTCAAACAGCGACTCCTTGCGAGCATGTGTGTGTGCAGCAAGGTGCGCTTAAAACGCGCACTTTTCATGTTTGGCAGCACCCTGAGGTTGGCACAAAGGACACTTCTTCCATGCATGCAGGCGCATGCAGATGCAGTACAAAAATCTTCGTGCTTGCGCATATTGAGCTTTAATACTTGCTAATGAACTTGTCGCACTAAAGCGTTGAGCACAGCTTCTATGCATCATGTGTGCGACATTCTCTGACACGCACACCTTGTGGGGGAGGGCATCAGCTTAAATAATTGGCATATTTATAACATCTATGCGACACTTCCTTGTCCCGATCTTTTGCTAATTTTGGGCATGCTGTATATGGGCCTGATCAGTTCACTATTACCCCCTACTGTCTGTCCATTATTTATGAAATGTATATCTGTTCTGTGGTCAGTGGTCAGTGGACTCAGGTGAGCTGATCCACCAGAAGATGGATTAAATCGTAACCAAAAAAATTTTCAGCACCTGTATGCCTGCAAATATAAATCCTTTGAGTCATCACCTCTTTGCATGTCTTGTTTGTGTTATTACCGTACAGTACCATATGCGAGGTTTGAAAAACCCGAATAAAACCCAACGCGACCAATGCGAGGGGGGAAACATTTTAATAAACAAAACGCAAGCCTAAGTGAGGGCCTTATGGCCCTCTGAGCTGCACCTACATGTGTATGCACGTACATATTTGTGTGCGTGTGTGTGCGTGCGTACGTGTGTTTGTTTATGCGTGCATATGCGTGTGTGTATGTGTATGTACGTGCGTATTTGTGTGCGTGTGTGTGTGTGTGCGTACGTGTATGCATGCATTGTGTATGTGCTTGCGTGTGTATACAGTTGTATACGTGCGTGCGTGCGTGCGTTGTGTACTTGTGTGTATGTGTGTGCATGTGTGTGTGTGCGCACGTACGTGTACGTGCGGGTACGTGTGCGTGCATGCACATGTGAAGGGGTTGAAGACGCCCTCCCTCTTAGTGTTCTTCCTCCCAAGAGTCTCTTGGCCAACCTCCCAAGCTGTCTGTCCCCTTGGGGGGCTTTGAAGGGCGGCTTGGGAGGCTTTCCTGGCCTGTCCCCATTCATGCTTAAAAATAGTAAATTAACCCCAAAGCGAGCTTTGCGAGGCCCTTGTAACTCAATTATTAAATGTGCTCGCAACACACCGTGAAGGGACGAAAAACGTTCACGGTACGCGGTGATATAAGTACCGTACGGTATTCCGTTATGACAGTGTGATATGTCACAAGTTTAAGGTGAAAAGTATTTTTATATTTCCTTTCTGTCAGGCCAGCCATCCCTGTGAGAGTTCTTGCCCCAAAGCCGAAAAGTACATTTAAGTATCCAGGACCCTTATTTAGATATATCTAAGCACCCCTGCACACTCAGTTTGTGGCGAGAGGTGCCCAGGTGGGCAGGGTAGAAATCCCTGTGAGAAAGTGGATTTCCTAAAGCTCCCCTGTGGTGCCACCAACATACCAGGGGTGTTTGCAATAATATTGCAGACATTTTGGTGAAGGTCCGGGGGTCTGGGGTCAAGATCCGGTTTTGGACCCCCTTTAGGCAGGGAAAGCTCGGTTCTATGCGAGGAGCACAGGATGCATGGTTTGGGGATCCGATTTGTACGACTAGTTTTATAAATTATAACTTGTAAAAGTTGTCAGTGGCATGTTCTGGAACAGTGCCAACTCTGGCCAACTCCAGAGGTGACACTGAGAACATTAGAAGTTTGACGAGTAAAGAGCAGTTTAGCATGCTCGGTTGGTGTGGGCAGGCAGTGAAGTTTGACAGAGGCGGTCAACTGAGGCCCCAAATGGGGGTGTTTTAAAATTGAACGTGGGCCCCCGACCGGGCCGTCTTTAAGCTTAGCATCCAGAGGTCCAGCTGAAAAACCGGAACTTTAATCCATCCCGGTCCGGGGCACACGTCTAATTGCCTGTGGCGTAAAACCCACTTTTCACCACAAAATCTTCACAGCAGGCCACCCACCATTCCAAATTACATTATATTTGGTGGTATGGAGTCCTTGTAACAAACAAATATCATTGCCGAAAAAATGGAATGAAACAATTTAGTAGTTGGGGATGTAGGCCAACACATGCTGTTTTCCCATGCAGAACCACCCTATTAGGGTTTTGGTAGTCGTTGTGAGCTTGAAGCCCTGCCAATTTGCACACAGAGTGAACCACATGAATCCAAGCACATCCTCGTGTAACTCATAATGCCAGCTTCAATTTGAAGCAAAAATGGTCCCAATCGGATTGAGGGGCAGTGGATGGGCGGCTTCTGAGCGCAAAAAAGCACATATTTGGACATTTTCCCAGTTGACTCCCTCTGGAAATTTGAATCCGTAACCTTTGAAAATCTCAGCTGTCGCTGCCCACTACGGCCCAACCCCAGCATTCCAGACAATAAAACTTGACAGGGCATGCCTTGGGAGCATACTGAAGGGCTCCCGATACTCAGGTGGTGGCCAAGAAGCGTGCTTCCAGGGTTTCCAGAAATGCACCATTTTTGCCCAGCAAACAGGCCCACGCACTGTCCTTTAGGGGCAAATTTCACCCCCCCTTTTTTTTGGGTTTAGGGTTTAGGGTTTAGGGTTAACTATCTGGGAACAAAACAATTTGTGAAATTCGGACCAAAACCCACATTTCTGCACCCATACCACCTTTCTGGCAGGGAAATGGCACAGATCCAGCCCCCCACCTTCACCCTAGACCTCAAACTCATTAATTTTTATGCAGAAGTGTTAAAAATTATAGAGACCATTGGGTGACCTCATATGTGCAATTCAGGAAAGGGGCATCAATTCCCCCTTTTTGGGTGGGGCTTGGCTGGGCTGACTTTCTGCTTCCCAAGTTTTTAGAAATGGGGAAGCGGCAAGAGGAGACACATAATTTGGGAGGTCTCAGCAAACGCTGCTTAACCTAAGCGACTCAGGTGTCCTCTACCTTGTGTAGCATAGAGTCAATGACAGCACTACAAAGCAGGGAAAGGGACGAGGCAAGATGCAAAACAACTGGAGGCGCAACGACACATGCCTTGCAATTAATAGCACAAGGCTTCAGTGCGCGACTCGGATGCCAGCGTTTCCAGAAAGCCAATAAGCTTACACATCTGTCAGGGTCACCCTCAACTTTTCAGTAACCCTGCCACCGAGTTCCCTCCTTGAGACGTTGCCTGTCACATGTGCAACTTGCTTCCTTGTGTGCTGCTGTTGCATGGCAATCAGAGCCTTACTAATCAGAGCCTTGCTAATGGAGCCCTACATCCCAAACGACTTGTCCATCCCCTTACAAATTACCTGGACTCTCGTTCCCGCCCCTTGTCTCGGTCGGACCGGTCCCTGCTTCTGTCCCGGACTTTGTCTCTTTCCCGACGTGAGGAGCTCCTGTGCGCAGCATGCAAGGGGAAAGAAGGTAAGGGTTGGAACGGGAGGGGAGCAGGCACTGGGGCTTGTAAAGTAAGGTTTGGTGCTGTTGACAGAGTGACGACAGAGGTTACTGGATCAGAGGAGCAAGCACATCCCATCAATCGATTCAAAGAACAAACATGGCAGCGACAGGACTTCAGTGGTGCTGTCACACACATACACATTCACATTCACCAAGACAGCAGGCAATACACACCCCACCCCCACCCCCAATCCTGCATACTTTAACCCACACGCACTTGAAGAATCGCACATAACCTGCAGCCACAACACAAAACGCAGTCAGCCAGGAACAGGGCACCCACCTCTCCCTCTCCTTCTCCTTCTCTCGCTCCCTAGCCCCCTTCAACTTCTCCCTCTCCTTCTCCATCTCCTTCTCCCGCTCCTTCAAACGCTCTCGCTCTCGCTCTCGACTCCGACTCCGGCTCCGACCCACCCCCTTACTCCGGTCCCGCTCTCTATCTCTGTCTCTGTCCCGTGCTCGATCTCGATCCCTCCCCCCACCCCCTCTATCTCTATCACGGTCACGGATTGAATCCTTGTCCCTCCCACTCCCTCCACGCTCCCTACTGCGGCTGCGCCCACCTCTACTGCTACCCCTGCGCATGTGTGTAAGTGTACATGCGCGTGTGTATACACATGCCTGTGTGTCTGTTTAAGTGTATGCGACAATCCCTAACCTCCTCCAAAAATAATAGAAACAGCTACGTTACAGGATAGAACGCCTCAAATGCATAAGATCAGACACAAAACTGTTTCACTGTTTCCCAGAACTGTTCTCGTTTGTCTCCCCTGTCCCTTGTCATTGCAAGACGTTCACAAACCAGTATGAGAGGTTCCACCCCTCTTCAGTTCCTCCCCCATACAACCTCACAGTCGCAATTCCAAGGAAGAGAAGTCGTAAGAGACAACTTGAAGCACCTAAAACCCTCCAAGCTAGGGCACAGCATCCACAAACCCTCACCTGTCCTTCCTCTCATGCTCCCTTTCTCTGTCTGCACCCTCTCTACTGCCTGATATGCTGGGGCCTGCTGCGCTGCCATCTGCCGCACGTTCGCTTGCACCTGCACCAGCAGAGCCAGCTTCTTCCTGCGTGTGAGTGTGAATGTATGTGTTTATGTCAAGTGTACTTTGCGTGTGCGTGATTGTTCAAGGTTACTTCAGACTTTACAGACCACAGCAGCCTCATTTTGTTTGTGTGGCACAAATAGACCGGGCAAACCTGTGCGTTAATAAGGAGACAAAACAAGACTTGATAAAAGCGAGAGATGGGAGTAGCAGGGCGACGACGTGTTTGCACAAGTGAGGGCAGATTGCGCTGAGAGCCTTTACTGTGCTTACACTGCAGCGTTTTAGCCAGTGTTGAGATTTGGGCGTTGAGACTTCCCTTTGTGTTTAATTTGTCATAATTGGTCATGTGTCTGTGCATGTTTCCTGCCTCCTCGAGACAGAACGAGAGAAGTAGCAGACATGTTTGTGTGCATTTGTGTGTGTGTGTGCATTTGTGTGTGTGTGTGTGTGTGTCAACAGCCAGCTAGACACAAGACACAGGTGAGGTGCGGCAGAGCGCCACCATCGCACCTTTGCCCTGGCACCATTCACAGGGGATGTACCTCCTCCGTTCTCCTCCCCTCCCACGCCTTCCTGCTCAGCCCCATCCCCAGCCGCTGCAGCTCCTACATAAATTACATGAGTGCTGATGTCTCGGCAAAGGTAGGCTTTGTTGCACAGTCACAGGTACGCGTTTGCTAGCGTTTCTGCCTACTCTCTCCTGCACATGTAACACGGTTACAAACGCATGCGCACATACACACATGTAACACACTCATACGTGCATGAACACACAAGGTTAAAGGTGCTTGACCCACTTGGCTGGGCAAAAACACATGCACACAAGCCAAGCACACGCACGTGCAAGCACACGCTCATACGTGCATATAACAAACGCACCTGCTGTAGCAGCCTGAGCTCCAATTTGGCTGGGCACAGAAGGCGTGTCTGGACTCATTTCATTGACCACCTAGCAAAGGCAAGGAAGACTAAGTAAGTACACAACACAAGGGTAAGTGTAGTAAAAACCTACAACAAGCAAATACTCTACTTGTAGAAACACAGTATGAATTGAAACTGTTAGCACTCATTCTGGATGGTGATGTGCTGGCAAATGTACGGGAAATGAAGGTCATGCTGTGATGCAAGGCCATTCTGAAGCGTTTGCTGCTAACGACTCACCCCCTAGTGCGGCGTGCTTTTTTTTGCTTCGGTCATGCTGCATTGGTTTACTGTGAAAACATTTGGGTGCAGCCGTAAAAAAGAACGAACACACACGCATACACACAGACACCTACACCTACACACGCGCACATACACACACAGCAACACCCCCACACACACCTTCCGCTGTGGTTGCAGGACCTCCTGCGACACGTGGATGTAATTGGATTTGGGCTTTTGGTACAGCTCGTGCAGCATGCGCACCACAGCCACTAGCTGCTCTGTCTTGACAGAGAAGGCGGCCCACCAAGGCACTGCCTCTGGAAGGGGAATCTGCACAGCCAGAAGGAGTTGCAGCGAAGGGAGCCAGGTGAGTGGTGCACTTGTGCAGGATATACTGTCCGTGTGGGTGCCATCGTCGTAAGCGGGTGGCAAAGAGACAAGAGGCAGGTATGGGTATGGGTATTGTTGTGGAGGGGTGGCAGTAAAAGTGTGAAGCTAAGGGAGGCCAGGGGGTGTTGCACCCTCAATGTCACAAGTACACGGAGTGATATGGACGCGAAACTCCAACAACCCTGGGAAGTATCTGTGGCTTGTGTGGGCGACAGAGCCGAAAAGCCAGCGGAGTAGTCGCACGCCATCAGTCACATGAAGAATGACAGCCCTGACACGCTTTAAAACGGACGAGCATGGCATCATCGTACGAAGGAGACTGAATGAAACCTGCAAGCCCGCCTGCTCCGTCTGCACTGACCACCACTGCCTCCACCAAGGCAGGCGCTGGGGGGCAAATGCTTCTGGATGGGGCAATCTTGCAACACCACACCTGCAAACGAACTGGACAAGCACAGGCACCGGGGCATGGGTAAGGCCTCACCTGCAATTTCCTAGCGGCGTAGTAAATAGCACCAGAAGCCACCACTTCGCTCTTGTATAGCACACATAGCGGTGTTCGTAAACTGCATGCATGCACCCACAAATAGAAGGGGCTCAGCACGTGGTTTGGCCTCCATTTCTTCAACAGCTACTAATCCTTCAGCACACGAACTCCCACCCCCTAGCCCTTTTTGCTGCAAGTCCTCACAATGCACGAGCGCTTATAATGTATAACCTTCACGGGGGCAAAGTGACGCTACAATATCAGTTTCAGCTTTGTAAACAGTACAAAGGTTTCCTTTGAAGGTTAAGACGGCAACGGTGAAGATTAAAACGAATTACTCCTGCCCACAACACCAGGACACAGTGTGTGTGCGTGTGTGTGTGTGCATGTGTGTGTGTGTGTGTGAGAGAGAGAGTATGTGTGTGTGGGAGTGTAATTTGTGTGTATGTGTTGTGCATGTGCGTGTGTGCGTGCGTACGTCCAATACTGAGCGAATATGAGCCAGCGTGCATTTTGTGCCAGCATGCGTGCCTGCGCGTGTGTGCGTGCACAAGCTCTTGTTGTAAAAGTGTATTGGGTGCACGGACATTTGAATTGCCGGTATGCTTGTTGTGGCAATGTAGGTGCTGTTAGATCCTGCATAAGAAAAGAGGAGGACCTTACAGCACCTATATTGGCACAACAAGCATACCGGCAATGCAGCTGTCCAGGCACCCAATAAAACCACGTCACTCTCACACCCATGTGCATACATGTGCAAACAAATACACAAATTTACAACACACACAGACATCAAGCACTTGCGCACGCACACAGGCGCAGGTAAGTATGCTGGCACATATTTGAACGCTGGCATGTATTTGCACAGTAAAGGACGCACGAACGCACGCATACGCACATGCACAACACATACACACAGAAACACACCACATACACACTCCCACACTCTCAACAAGCTTGTTGTGCCAATGTAGGTGCGGTTAAATCCTGCAAGAATTTGGAGGACCTTACAGCACCTACATTGGCACAACAAGCATACCGGCAATGCAGCTGTCCGTGCACCCAATAAAACCATTTCAATCTCACACCCACGTGCATACATGCGCAAACAAATATACACATATACAAAACACACTGACACACAAGCACTTGCGCACGCACACAGGCGCAGGCATGTATGCTGGCACAAAAATTTGCATGCTGGCACGTATTTGCACAGTATTGGACATACGAACGCACGCACACGCACATGCACAACACATACACACTGAAACACACCACACACACACACACTCTCCCACACCCACCCAACACACACACACACACACACACACACACACACACACACATGCACCCGGCCACCCCCACCCACAAAACACACACACACCCACACCCACACACACCCACAAAACACACACACACACACCTGTCATTGACGATGTTCCAGGCACACACACACAAACTCCCACACTCCCACACAAAACACACACACTGTCATTGACGATGTTCCAGGCGCACACACACACACACACACGCACACGCACACGCACACGCACACACACACACACACACACACGCACACAAAACACACACTCCCACACCCACCCACAAAACACACACACACACACACCTGTCATTGACGATGTTCCAGGCCTCCTGGATGAGGTCCTGCCCACCATCTAGGACCTTGACAAAGCTAATGAGGAGCTTGTGGGGGTGGTCGCAGTGCACGATGAAGCCAAATACGCGCAGCATCTCCCTCTCGTAGCGGATGATGGAGTCTTTTACGGCCTGGTACTCCTGTCGTTGGTGCGCCAGCATTGTGGAGAGGGTGGTTGAGTGAGGAGCGAAGAAGACCAGAAAACATTCAGTAAACTCCGTTGACGCCGTCGGTCTCTCCTTCGAGCGATCCTCCCCTTCCGCAATTGCTCACCTTGGTGCCTGGCTCCAGCAACGTGAGGGACGCGTTGTCCCTGCGCTTCCACAGCCGGTCAAAAACCATAACCACCTCGCGCACCCGCACTTTCGTGCACTCCTCCAGTTTGCAGGCCAGGAAAACAGCAGCAGCAGCCAGCTTCTGCAGGGGCAGGAGCACACTGAGCAGTCTGCAGCCAACCAGGGTTAGGGGAGGGGAGGGGATGGGCTCATGTGTGGGGGGCAAGCTGGCAGAACTTCCCTCGGTGTGTCCGCAATGCATGCTGAGCGTTCAGGCATCCCAGCATCTGCCATGCACTGGCATTACATACCAGGGCGCAGACGTACTTGATGAAACGCGTGCCTGTCCCACACAATCCGCACGCACGCACGCACGCACGCACCTTGATGGAGAAGTCCTTCAGGGAGCGCTTGCAGTAGAAGCGCTGCAGCAGTATTTGACCGGTGGCCATGACCACCTGTGGGCACTTGAGGAGGATGCCTGCCTCCTGCACCATCTGCGCTCCATACACGCGCAACACACCCTCCTGCTCTTGAGTGATGCCGTGCGCCCGACTGGGTGACTGCTGCAACTCCTCCTCTGTGAAATAAAAGCTGTCTATGTTGCAAGTCAGCATGGTCTCCACTACCAGAGGCAGAGCCCCAAAGCGGGGTACCCGGCGCGCTCCCAGCAATGCACAATGATCTACCGATTTAAAAACAAATTAATTTAATAAAATGATGGTTTAGGGCTAAACACATGCAATTAAACCCCCCCTCAATATTTGTAAAAATAGTTTACATTGAAAGCATGCTATTCTTATTAAAAACTCGACACCAATGACTGCTGTCTAACGCGTGAGCACCAGTTTGCGTGTTAGCCTTCATCGTGTTAACATCCATCGTTTGCAACTATGCTGGACATTCTCATTCGTTCCCTGGTCATTCTCTAGTCTTAACAAATTTGGCCCCAGCCTTTTAGTCCAGCTTGCGGCTCTGTGTAGTTTGTACGATTGCACTGTGAATACAAATTCAGTACTGAAATGAGAAAGGATGTGTAACTATATATATGCCTTTTCCTCAAACCTTGTATACTATACAGGTCTGTACTATGGTGCTTCTCAATACTGATGTCTCTTGCCCAATTTCCAGTTCAACTCATAGTTTTCGGCCAAAAAAATCCTCTCCCCAGAACCGGAAATTACTACTGAGAACCGCCATAACAAAGCCCACAAATTTGCACAAAAATAGCAATTAGCTTCCAATATGGCACGTTGACTAATTGCACAACATCTGGTGCTCACAAACAAAAACCAAACATTTTTTCTTCTCAAGAGTAGACTGCAGCTTCTACTCTTCTAATAAAACAGTCCTAGACAACGTTCGCCTGCTCAGCCACTCAACAAATTTACAAGCACATCGATCACCAAGGGCTGCCATAAAAGCGCTATATGCTTGGAAGTGGGGCAGAAGACAACGCCTGGATTTTGGCCACTGACTTGACAATCTCACCCGCACACTGTCGGCCTGCGAGTAGAAACAAAAAAAGATCAATTAATTGACGTGTTCCTACTTGTTCGTCGGTACGCGCTTCCTTTTCTAAATCGTTTCCTTTCCCTCGAAAAAATGGCAGCATACTCGCCGAATTGCCTGAATCCACACAAATCAAGGTACGAGCAGGTCAAATGCAACACTTTCTGGGACACAACTCATCTAAGGCAGAATAAACAATGGATGGCTGTTCCAAAGACACGCGCCTGCACAAACACATACACACGCACGCTACACATACACACAAAAACACACATGCACACACAAACACGCGCACACACACACGCACCTGACAAGGTAGCGCCCTCCATGGAGTCAATGTAGTCCTGCTTGGTGTAGCTGCCTGCCAAGAAGAAGTTGGGCACGGGAGTGGCTTGCTCAGGCCGAAATGGATCCATGCCGGGCGCCTCAATGTACAGGGACTGGCCTATTTTCACAACGCTGTGCCATGTCATGTCCAGCTTGCGGGCACTGGGGAACAGCTGGCGGACCTGTGTGCGTGCGTGTTGAAGTCAAATTGTTTACGTCTGTGACATAGTGCGTGATAATGTGATGCTTTGTGACGGGCATTGAAGCTCAGGCTTTTCAGCTATAATTAAAAACTTTTAAGGCAGGGCACCCAAACATCCATTACGTAGCAAAAACAGTGTCAAAAGACAGAAAGCACAGGCCACTATGACTTCATGCACGTTCCCCGATAATTCCTGAGGATGTGTCAGCCTTAAATTGTCAAAGCACACACATACACACACAAACACAACACACACACCTGCTTATTGGCCTCCTCTGCAATGGCCTCATTTGTCCATGGCATGTACGGGGCGGCAGGCGTGATGACAACTTGCATGAGCGAGCCCTCTCCCTCTTTAAAGTAATCTACCGGGCTGACCAAGGCCAGGTCAGCGAAGCAAGAGAAGAACACGTCGGGGCTGTACAGCAGGTTGTTAATGCCGTGGGCCTTCTCTGTCTCCTTGACCTGCAAGGAGACGGGGGATGCAAGATTTGTTTAGAGTGTTTCACTGACAAGACACATATTTCAGCACACCAGCATGCAACGTAGCTTTCAAACGTCAGTAAGTGAAACAAAGTGCGATCCCTCAAGCATTTGGATGCAGGTGTGCAACCAACAGCAGAAAACAAGTACCGTAGAGACATGTACTCACTCTGCACCCCTCCAAATAAAGAATTGTTTTTACCCTGCCTGCACCAATCCGCACCCCTCTCACTCTCAATATATATTCTAGTGCTTGCTGCACCAATACGCAGGGGCAAAATGCCCTCAGAACTGCGCCAAGAGACTAGAAAGGCACCAAGAGAGTCAGAGTTGCACTCCATAACAATAAAAGACCAAAAAGACTTTCCCTCCTGCTGTCTTCCTTGCTCTCCTCACTGCCCCCCTCCTCACTTTCCACCTCCTCACTCCCCTCCTCGCGGTCATCTTGGCTGATCTCCTGCCCTTTCATCCCATCTTACCCTCTCCCTCCCCTCTAATTGAGGAGGCAGAATCTCCCCAGCTGGTGCTGTTGCTAGCCTCCCTGCCAACACATCTGCAGGGATCACATCCTCATCCGCCCCTTACTGCCTCCACACTCTAAAAACTCGAAAATAATTATGTAGACCCAATCCGCAGTAATCCCCACCCCCTCAAATATTTATTTATTTCGGGGGGAATGAGTTGGCAGCACCCTCCAAAAACAACATTTTTGCGGCGTGATAATAATGTTAGCACGGTAACGCTGCTTTTATGAACAAAGCAACGAGCATTGGTAGCTGGTCGAGTGGGACAACAGAGATTCAAACCCCCCCTCAACACTCTGTTAAACAAGCCTTTCTTGTTTTTCTCTGTGTCCATCATTTATGTCACACAGGCCTCCTCAACTTCTCCACATTTTTGTTTTGTCTTACAAGCCTCTCTCACCTTCTCCATATCATTCATCTCTGTCACCCATCCGTTGTAACGAAGCTGAACGGTAATGACAGGCACGCCTGCCAGCTTGTAGATTTTGTCAAACTGGGGGAACCTGTAGATCATAAAGGGAAGTAGCAGGAGGGTACGGGGCTTTGCAAGACAGTATATTTGCTAGCCTGTGGTTTTGTTGGACTGTTGGAACCGGTGTAGCAGGGAAGTTGGCGTGCCTGGACTCCGTATACAGCACAGGGAGAATTTATGACACCGGGCAGCAATGTACCTCACGCTGCCCAGGGGGTTTGCCTTGCAGCACGCCTATTCCTCCTGTGCAGGATAGCTGCACATGCACGTAGGGAGTGGTACAACACGTGGCCTACATGCGTGTCATAAGCAAGTCCACCCTCTGGCCCTAGGCACATCTAGGGCGGCCATGCACGCATTCAACACAGCCGCCTAACAAAGCGCTTCAATGACGTTGGCACAGTAAGTACACTCAATTCCCTCCGTGTCTGAGACAGGGGTTGCTTTGCATCAAGCACATTGATGGCAGCCATATATATACACGCTTTCCTCACAATCGCAACTAGCATTACACCTCATCGCCAGCACTTTCAAACACTCACTTCCTCCATGACTGTGGCAGGAGCTGCTTTGCACCAGGCACATCAAGAGCGGCCACGTACGCGTCTGCCTTCACGATTTCTCCATCTCGGCCAATGGCAAGGCCGGTGACAATGGGCTTGCCATCAGGGCCGTCCTCAAACAGCACCTCCCTGAAGGCAATTATGAGCGATAAAACAAAATGGGATACATTTACATGTGTGCGTGCGTGTGTTTAAGTGTGTGTTTGTATGTGTATATTGTATATATGTATGTATGTATGTATGTGAGGTGCGTGTTGGTCCTAATGTTTGTGGCATTAGCACTGTCGTGTATGCAACCTTGTTTTGATACTTAAAGAGAGGGGGGCAGAAGTGCATCAGGGCTACGCTGCTATATGGACAGCTAGCAGGAAGGATTTAAATTGATGTGTGACCTGACAGCCTTTGCAGGCAGGCAGGCAGGCAGGCAGGCAGGCAGGCAGGCAGGCAGGCAGGCAGGCAGGCAGGCAGGCAAACAGGCCAGCACCCTGGGGCCCTGGGAGGTTCCAGGAGGAGGCTCTGCTCAGCAAAGCACTAAACTGCAAGGACCCGTCACTCACACACACGTTCACATATACATACATATGCACGAGCATTCACACACATACACACACATACACACACAACTTGCACGTGTACAAGCACACTTACACACACACACAATGCTGCAAAACGCACTTGCAGCCTTGCCGCAGGTGAATGCGCCCTCCCTTGGCCTCAATGTAGTCAGTGATGGGCTTCAGGAGGCGCTCAGCAGGGGAGCCGTTCAGCATGCGCAGTGCTGACGCGTCCGTCTTGGTGGCAAAGAATTGAAAGATGGTGAGCATGCAGCGTGCGCTGATGTCTTTGCAGTCCAGGAAGCCCAAGGCATAGGCTGCATATATTTGGGGGGGGGGGCACACAACAAGCGGTTACGACTTTAAGGATGGTGAGCTATAAGGAGCAAGGGATAAGCATACCAGTGCATATCATCAGCACTAATAATAATCATTATCTATAAATCCACGCATAGTCAGGTTGTTTTTTTGCTACGATGCTGGACACTTGTCCTCTGCGTGGCAATTATGCAGCATTTGCATGCGAGCTTCTTAACGGTAAGTTGTGTGTGTGAGCGCGTGTGCGCGCGGGCGCCTACATTAGTGTGTGTTTGGGGGGGAAGGGGGTATTAGACGTACAGGGCAAGGAACGAGGCCTTACATACTACAGGTCTCATGCACAAGTGTTTAAAACTTGGTTGAATAGAATCATTGTTGTAACTTTTCCGGGGCAGCTTTGGAGATATTGATAAGAGTCAGGCTTAACATGCAAGGGAACCTCAAGTATTTGTTCACTTGACAAAGCTTGCCAAGATTTGAGAACCACGGACAGTAGTTGGACCACCCTGAACCTCTGGTACCTCTCGATCAGTCTAGAAATTGAGCTTTCTAAAGCAAGCCCACACACAGACACACACACACATGCACACACACACACATATATATATACATACCCTCACAAGTGCACAGCATTTGTACGCACCAATTGGGTCCCACATTCGCTTCATGGACTGCTCTGACCCTCCGTGGCTCTTGAACCAGTCCCAAAAGCTGATGTTGTCTAGATTCCTGACGTCGTTCATACCACCCTCAGGGTCAATGAGGGAGCGGACAACGGGGCTGGTGCCAAGGGCCAGGGCGTTGGCAGCCTTATCCGCAACGCTGAGCTGGGGAGTGGTGAAGAAGGCTTTCAGGCCTGAGAGGTGGGAGTGTGTTTAAAGAGGAATACATGGAGTCTTTGCAGTGAGCGGGTGATTAGGGGGAGTAGGGCCTCAGGCCTGGGAGGTGGACATATGTCCAACACCTTTGCCCCTGGCGTTGTCCTAGCTGGCTGTTTAGTGCCGCTGTTAGTGGGATCCTGTGACAGCAGCTTAGCCAACCTCTTTGCAGACTCCTGGCATCTGTGAGGCTTACCTCTGCAGCTCGTCTTGTGAGGATATCGCAATATATAATACATATATATAACATATATAGCCAGCTAGGACAACACTAGGGACAAAGGAGGAGCCTGTGTACTAGGTACTAGACTACCAGGTCCCGTTCCAGGTCACAGCATGCACAGCTGTCGCTTTATATGTATAGAGCAAGGAAGAGTGGTTTGCAGTGAGAGAAGCTTGCCAGCAGCTGCGGCTTCTTGGTTCGGCGCTTATGATTGTTAGATAAGGGAGAAAGTGAAATTGTTTGCACCAGTGACGCTCCTGAACTTCCCTGCTTACTTCTTCATTCTGAGCGCTTGTCCTTCAAGTTTCAGCACAGCATTTCAGGCACGTTTTGAGATTTGCTTCCTCGATTTGGAGCAGCCAAATACCTATTGGGCCTGATGCTGCTCAACTACGCAAGCACAGAAGAGCAGCAGCTAGAGCAGTGAATCGTGGAGCGCGCCAATCTGTAACATTGCACTGCCCTTTCGTAGCATACTTTGATATGTGAGTCAGTGCATCCTCTCTGTATTTTCCACTCACAGCTTTCCACTCACAGCTGAAGCAGCCAAGTCAGCAGGCCTTTTGTAGCCCCTGCTGCTGCAACTGCTAATTGCTAAACACTGTGTGACCTCACCACAGAAAGGCCCTGATGATCTGCCCCATCACACCTTAGTGTAAATCCGGCACACACACACACACACACACACACACACACAGTCACAGCTTTACCAATAATGACGACAGGCTTATCAATTCCACATTTTGTAATAAACAACTTTTTTGCACACCATGGAAAGGGGCCCCGATCTTTTGTCCTCCCACGTCAAAGCGGAAGTCAAGCTCCCTCACATCTCCATCGTTGTTACAGAACGTGTGTGTGTGTTCCTTCAGCAGCAGGTTCTCCAGCACCCCACACTTTGCCATTAATCGGAAGAGGTTGTGGTAGCAGCCAAAAAAGACGTGCAGGCCCATCTGTGTGTGCAGGCAAAGCAGAGCAATCTGTGCAGGCAAAGCAAAGCAATCTGTGCAGGCAAAGCAAAGCAGCGATAAGGCAACGGACGAGCTTTCAGGAGGAGAGCGTTGCCATGGCTATTGTCAGGGTTAGGTTGCAGGGACACATTGGACATGTTCAAGCCCATCTGTGTATGTACGTGTGTGTGTATGTACGTTTGTTTTGTGAAGCTTGGGAACGAACGCATGAGAATGAGAATGAGCAAAGGCCAATTTTGTGTACAGAATGGGAGGAGGGCTTGGTAAGCAGGTCATGCTGCGTTAAAGAAAAGGACAGAAAACTCACAGGGATTGTTAGGACTGGCAAATAAATGCTCTTTGCAATGCCTGTTACTTTGGTAAAGTATGCTAACTTAGCATACCGTACATACATATACTAACCAACCTCCCTTGCCAAAACAATTATGTTACAGGATAAACCAATCACCATCCCACCCAAAATCCCGTAAAATATTGCAGGTTATGAAAAAACATTTAGCGCACACCCACACAGCATACGCATCAGCTGATCAAATGAGCAGCCTACCTCGATGTGGTTGCCATCCTTGTCCTTCCAAGATGCCACCTTGCCGCCCACCCAACTACGCTGATCGTAGATATCCACCTCATGACTGTGCACAACATGTGAACAGAAAACACACTGATTGCTCGGTAGAAGCGAGGGAGCCGAGATAGATCAAACAGGGCACAGTTTGCTTAGTAGCTGGTAAAGGAGGGAAAATGGAAGAGGTGAATTAGGTGACCCCACTAGTTGCGCAGCTCAGCGTGAAATCAATAGCTGCTAGGTGGCGACTGTCAGCTGTGCTCTATCCACCTATTGTGAAAAAGGAAGGCTCTGGGACCTTTGTGGGTCTGCATCATCTGCCTGCTTGAACACAACAAGGCTCTTGCATTTCTCACACAGGAACAAAACATCACTCCACATGCACCTGTTACGTCCACTACTCAGCAATATTTCGCCAAGAAGAGCAGGGAATGGGTCTTGTCTACATAGCTCAAACACACCCACAGTGCCACGCACCCTTGGTCAAGCAGCTCCACTGCGGTGGAGAGCCCCGCCAGGCCGCTGCCCACGATGGCAACCCGCATTTTAGGGTCTCCCTGTGAACGGGGTGCAAGAAACATACGTGGAGTGAGAAGTGGCTGTACCACCGTATGAAGAGAGAGGTGGCTTTCTTTTCTCGTCTTACATATAGCCGCGTAACCATTAAAATCAATGTCACTCAATCCCGAGGTTACTCTTTTAGCCCTTTTGCTTCCTCTAGGAGCAGCAGCTGTTGATTTAGAAATATATGTTGGTGCACTTGCAAGCATGGCACTCACCAAGATACATATTTGAACACATCAGACAGGCGTGCAGGCAGGCTTCTCAGCAGGCAGGCTTCTAAGCATTGGTGCGCCCAGAAGGAAAACGTAAGGACTTGTACACACTCACACTTGCAATCACGCACACTATCATAATCATAATACGGACACACGTACACTCGTGCACACAACAAAAACACAGGCACACTAAATTTTATGTTAACTATAGGCATGCTCGCAGGCAAACTCACAGGCTTTGGCGGTGCAGGCTCGTCTGGGTACAGGGACCTCAAGGGTGCATCCTTCAGTGCCACCTTGCTTAAGTCTTGAGTGCTCCATTCCTTAGGCTGAGGCTTGGTGGGGGGAGGGCGAGGGGGGCTTGCGATGGCTTGGGTCACTTCTGTTGATGTACAAGAACAAAGCACGTTGACATGCCATGTTATGTTATGCTGTAATGTTTGTGATGAAGTTTGTGCGGTGTGTTCAAGGGTTTTGCACCATGTATACAAGCAAGATTCTGTGCGTGCAAACTTCACTATTTAAGAGAACATGAGTAAATGTCTGTGTGTGTGAGCGTGAACACGTGCGTTTGAGCTTGTGTGTGTGCATAATTGCAGGTATGTGCGTGTGTGTGTATGCGTGCGTGTGTATGATGTGTATTTGTTTGTTGGGGGGGAGGGGGGTACATGTGTGAGCGTGTGTGTGCGTTT
>Ga0307942_1000386_pt1:12500-29874 | contig 29874 bp, 38 predicted proteins | sample OrgLakmetagen175_FD_201846 | JGI IMG/M metagenome (GOLD analysis project Ga0307942, IMG submission 201846) | Saline water microbial communities from Organic Lake, Antarctica - #175 | ecosystem: Environmental > Aquatic > Non-marine Saline and Alkaline > Saline | place: Antarctica... | reverse complement strand
CTCTTTGCAGCCCTTGACGTGCTGGAAGACATCATCAGATGTTGGGGACTCTCCATTGTAGGACTGAGTGCCATAGATGACAGCCCCTTCCCCATCCAAGTCCATACACTTAAAATCCTCTTCATCAGTCTAATCTATTGTTGGCTTCATTGAAACTCATTCATTCAATAAAATAGAATTTTTGGGAACTTCGGGGGATAGGGCTGATTCCCCCCAAATAGTGGACACCCTCGCTGGCTGACGAGTGTCTTCCACACCAGGAAAGAGGCTGGCCGAGGCGAGTCTCGGCGAGGTCATGACCCGCCCTTATTTATATGTCATATCTCCACAGGGCCAAGCAAAAGGCCACACAGATTCCAAATACAGTCATACAGCTATCTGCAAGGGGAGGGACGCTGACTGGGATGCTAGATAACATGACCAGAAGCGGCAGTACAGGCGAAAAGATGCACCAGGAACATAAATAGTCGCCCCAACAATCTGTGCACCCTTACAGGCATCCGCAGCATACGGCATACTTAAGCGATTTCAACGTCCTGCTTTTACTACTGCTGCGTATACTATCCACATACTGATGCACACTTCGAGGACGAGCTTGCAGTTACTTTATGAAACAAACATCAGTGCAGCATGTTCAGTTCAATTCAGTTTGAAATGCAAAGGCATTTGGCCTGGGATGGTTGCTCAACCTGTGAGAACACGGTAAGACCTGAAAGTAAACTAAGCCGTTGAAGAATGTGGGCGTAAACAAAAAGCAGCTGCGTACAAATGATGACATTTGAGTAGTAAGAAGTAGAGCAAAACCTCAGACAAAAGAATGATGGAAACCCACAACAAAGGCATACGATCTGATATGGCAAAGCGAAAAAAAATATGACTGTTCAGGCAGGCTGCACCAGCCATGGAAGTCCAGGAAAGCAAAATGAAAGACCCCAACTTGGTTTGGCTGCAAATAAGTTGTCAAGTCTCATCAGCATCTTAGTCCACACTCCCAGGAATGTCTGGACCACAGCTACAGGAATGTCTAAGCCACAGCTACGCGAAGACAAGCGGGTGAATCCCTACCAAACGTACCAGAAGGTAGCTCCTGCTCATCTTCACAGCCCTTTGCCACGAGCATCCACGGAGCCATCTCACGCACACACTCTGCCAGCTGGCTGCTGCTCAGTACCGGTGGCTGTAGTGGGGAGGCTGTTGCTTTGTGTAAGGAGAGCAGCACTCGCCACAGTGCCACACAGGCCAGCAGCACTTGGGGCGCAGTGTCTACGACCTCATTACCTTTACCACCTGCACGAAGGCATACTGGTTTGGGTGGGTATTGGTCTACCTGATTGCCAATAAGTTGTATGCGAAGCTTGGGATGAACACATGTGTAGGTGGAGGGCGCTATTTTAGGTGGAACGGGATGAGCTTGGAACGACTGCACTCTTAATTGCATGCGCTTGAAACATGCCTGCAAGGGAAGAGTTCAGTGTAATTGCCCGATCAAGCACAACCGGCATCTGCCTCATACTCTTAACAAATCACATGACTCTGCAAGCTGCTTGACCTCAAAAATCACGGCCTAACAACCGCCATTATATCCTCTGCATAACACTCTCAGCAACGAGCGTTTATGTAAAGATACATGGCTGTAATCACCCACTTTGCAAAGCAGCAAGGCAACCATGTCTGACCATGAAGCACCACAACATTTCACAGTGGTCAAAATGAGGACGATCAGCAGAATAACTGGGTAGCTTGAGGTTGCTGTGCAGACAAGAGAAGGACAGAAGACAAGTGTGATGGTTCTACACAAATGGATCCTTCCGTTTGTTAAATTGGAGGAGGACGCATCAGATGCTTAAGCTGGTACTCACCCAGGCATGAGGTCACAGCTTGCAGAGCGTTGGATAGTACCCCCAACACAGTGCCCAAAACGCCGGAGCGATGCAACATGGCAGCGTAACCTGAGCACAAATGCTGCTGCTGCTGCTGCTGCCCCACGAGGGACTGGTGATTGCTGGACGGAGCACAAGATTGTAACTCGTTTGCTGCACAGCCGTTCTCAATCCCATGCAGCACACCACGCACCACAGCCAAACAGTACAGCACCTGAGTGAGCAAAACGCAGCAAAATCAGGCAACCATTGGCAAATCCTCCAAACAATATAGCACATTTTAGCGGTGTCTTTCATTGCTTGCAGTTGCATTGTCAATCTGTGAGAGTCATTTGGCAGAGGCTGTCTGAAAGGTGACAGATTAAATCAATCAGTCATCATCAGCTGCATTATCTTTCGGGATCCGAACGCTTTTACAAATCAGTGACAAAGAGCAGAGATCCCTCAACGTTGAACCTCAATTTCCCAACAGGCAAAGAGCGGAACACACAAATGAGCGTTGCATTTCAATTGTACGAGACATGGGGTTGGTAAGGTGTTGCAGTTTGCTGAATCACTCTTTGCAATTTGCAGGTGCTGCACATACCTTAGTGCTGCCCCATCCATTGCTGGCCACAGGCAACTGGGTTCCAGCAGAAGATGGGAGCAAAGCTAGGATGCGTGGCATAAGGGTGGACAGCATTCCCTCACAGGCAGTGGCACTGCCACCGCACACCTGTACAGGAACGGAGACAGTGAACAAGTGCTTTGAGGAGGAACAGTTGTCAATCCAGCGCCTGCTAAAAAAAACAAAGAAGAGGAGAAAAGGAGTGATAACAGTGTTTCCTGCACAACCTTGAACTCTGTGCTAAGCTGCAAGCTGTGTGAAGAAGTAGGAATTTCACCGTTGGACGAGGTCTGGGCACACATGCAATAGCTTATTGACCTGCTGTACACATGCTGATTCTGGCCACCCTGGCTGTGATTTTGTCAGTAAGCAAATATAAAGCCTGCACAGCAAACTGACCAGAAAAAACTGAAGTGCATTGATAACTGAACCTTGCATTGCAGAAATACACAGGCAGACACACAAAGACACCTTTGCCAAGCCTTGCCTACAAATGAGCCTACAGCGCCACGGACACAGGGAAAGCAGCACTCACCGCACCCAGAAGGTCAGCTGTGGAAAGGACGATGCGATCAGGGCGATCTGGATCACTGCCTGTGTGACCACTTCCCCCACTTTTGCTGTCGCTATTCTCGATGAGGGTGAGGAGGTCCAAGACACACGCGTCATGAAGGGCATGGTTCTGGAACGTGGATGCTGCTGCTGGCACGCATGCCATGATGCGGCTGAGGCTAGCACAAGCTCTGTGCATGTAATTGAAGAAAACTTGTGTCTGTTGGGCTGCATGCTTTTGAGAGGCCAAGCGTTAGAAAAAGGAAAAGCTACACAGGCAGTGAAGACCACTCCCCACACCACAAAATTCTTTTTCCTCCGCCTTTAACAGTCATGGCATGCCATAGCAGTGAGATCTGTTTGTGCCCTTTGTAGCCGGTATCGCTGTCAATTTGAACCAGTGAGCAAGCAAGCTGTTCAGATTTGGCACAGTTTAAATTAAGCCTCTTGATTGGTGCGGATGCGCACACGCACGCGCACACACACACGCACGCACACACACACGCACGCACACACGCACGCACACACATAGACACACACCTGGTAGCAAGAGTCCGTTTTGTGATCAGCTCTTCCCCGCCCACTACACCAAATGCGGAGGGTGCCATCACAATTTCATTTCGCAAGGCAGCCCATACCTGAGAAAGCAGGAAGAATGAGCCGACTCAGCGCAAAGCTTGCAGAGTGTGCAGAAGCTGTGTATGATGGGTGTACGGAGCGGCAAAAGCTGTGCACCATTACAGCATGTCTTTTTGTGCGGAGCGTGTGGGGGTACAAATATGAGCAAAACTAGAGCATATCCCGCAGGCTTTAAAGGACAGCGGGAAGCGTGGAATAATTATAAACTGAGTTAACACACAAGGGTCTGTCCCCTTTGGACATTTCACTACGGCACCCATCGGTGGACCCTTACCGCCGGAAGGTGCGGCTGCAAAGCGTCATGCCCGTAACAGCAGCAGCACGTTGTCAGTGCACTGATTGCATCTTCCTTGGCTGGCCTGCAATTGAATGTAAGAGCATGGGATCTATGCTCAATACCACACATTACTAGGTAAGGGACAAAACAGCATGCAGTTTGGTCGTGATGCGATGATGCAACGTGTTCTGCGTATGTAAAGGGGGTTTTGGTGTTACATCACTTACCACTATGACAAGACAAGCACCTACGCTTACCACTGAATGTACACGTTAAACGCTAGGACAGGGGGGCACTGAATGTACACCACTGAATGTACACCACTGAATGAACACGTTAAACGCTAGGACAAGGGGGCACTGAATGTATACCACTGAATGTACACCACTGAATGAACACCACTGAATGTACACGTTAAATGCTAGGATAGGATAGGGGGGCGGTTACGACTTCGCCCGCTCCTTTTCCAACTTGCAGCTGATGTGGGTGAAATGAGCCCACCTATCAGGCCTCTGACAAGCGCAACACTTGAATGTAGCAAAAAAAAGCTGAAACGGCAGAGGACGATAACTACAGCGCCATGAAATGAGCAAACCTGTACGTGGATGATAACTTCTCTAGCACCAGGGGCATCACCCAGCGTGCTAAGAAAGGGCTAGCTGCCAGGCAGGCCTCCAGTCCTTGCGCAAGATCAGTGCGTGTAATCCTGCATAGACATGATACAAGTCAGGGACATGTTGGAGGGTTGCGCTGTTGATACCCTAGTGCGTAAGCATCAACCCAGCAAGTTTGTTCAGACAAGAGCCAGGTTTTGGGGCAAGGCACCAGCATGTTTTCTTGCATTGTTATATACAACCCGTAAATGGCACCAGACTGAGCACTTTGCTCAAAGGTCTTACAGCCTGTCCTCAATTTGGGTTTGTCGCATGTTTTTAACTTTTAACGTATGCTTGCAGCAAGCATGGCACTGCAGGGCCAACGATACAGAAGCTGCCTGTAATGCAGATGCGGTGATGTGATGCAGGTTCTGCCTGTAATGCGGTGTACAGGGTCAAAGCAGGGGTAGCTTATAGCCGGGAGGTGGACAAACTGTCACACTGTGTTACTCACTTAAAAGGGTCGTTCTTGGGAGGGGTGAAGGCTACCGGGAAGTAACAGCTGAGGACTTCTACCACCTCCTCCGCCTGGGCAGCCAGCTGGCTGGGGTTGATGCCTGGTGCATGGTAGACTTGCACAGCAGCCTGAGAAGGATAAAGTGAGAGAGAGGAGCACCCAGCGCAAAAAATGAAGGCTGCCGGGAAGTTGCAAAAGTTTGCACACATAGAACGTAGAAGGATGAGTATACCCACCAAAGGAAAGAGTCACAAGCAAGCAAGCTTTCCCTACATATTGAGTGGTGGCCTCTCTTGAGTTTTGATAGGGTCGGCCAATACTGCTATACATGGGTGCCATCCTGACCACGACGATAAATCACCACGTATACCGTGTGTGTGATGAGCCGATGAATGACGTAGTGCACATATACATCCTGCTTTTAAATAACTTGGCTTAGAAGGAAAGCAAAGCATTTGCACTTCTGAGTGAAAAACACATGCACCCACTTGCAATAGCTGGAAAGATGTCAGGAGGCACCTAGGGTCCTTCTCGCCATCAATCGCAGCGATGGCCGCCTCTACAAGGTTCACGCCCCCACCGATAGCCCCTTCATTTGCAGCCTGGGCAGCACGGAGAGCTGCCGGACCCCATTCCTGTGCATTCAGCGTAAAGCATCATTTTTGGGGCATTCTGTAGCACATTGTAAACCATAAAACATTTCATACACAAATACACACACAAACACAGGTCTCTCATATCAATTCTCCAAATTAGCAACTCTGAAACTGAACATACGGCCGGACTGCCAACTTGCCTGGATTGCCACATACAGAAGGTGCAAGCACGCTGCCCGCTGTGGCTGTGCAAGGGCTTGCAAATGAGGAGCTAGTGCAGTCGCAGCCGTGCGCAGGATCAACAGGGCGTCATCAGTTTTTAGCAGTGGGCCATTGCTCTCGCCTACGCCTTTGCAAGTTTGCAGAATAGCTGTGCAACCCACGGCTGCTTGCTCAGCGCAGGGCCTGAGACCACAGAAGCAGGCCAAGATTGAGGTTAGGATTAGGCCTTTTAAGTTAAAGCATGACTGAGAAGGGTTTGCAAAAATGAGGAAGGCCTTTCCACTCACCAGTCTGTCAGCCGCGCCGCTAGGAAACCAGCCAGATGATGGATATCTCCTTGGCTTAATATGGCAGCTGAGAACCTCACCACCTGCAATATTGGGCAGGTCAATCACCATGAGTTAAAGACAAGCCTGGCCTATTGCAGACAACAAAGTGAAACTTACATCCGCGAGGAGACGTGTCCCCTTGCAGCGCTCGCTCCCATCTTCACACACCAACCAATCCTGGAGCGCTGTGACCTGTTTTATTAAATGGGTGAGGCAGTAAATTGAGGGCATGTCAAGGTACTCTTGCTGAATGCGTTACGTGTGCAGCAAGGTCTTGCTTGGAGGGCTGTCAACAACAGTAGAGTGTGAACGCCCGTTGATCGTGTGTGAGCAGTATAACTCGCGTATAATGTCTTGCTTGGAGGGCTGTCAACAACAGTAGAGTGTGAACGTCCGTTGATCGTGTGTGAGCAGTATAACTCGCGTATAATGTCTGAGGAAATGGCTGTGCAAGTGTGTACAGGCTTGTGTGCTCAGAGCATTGCATGTGCGTTCTTATGCGAGTGATCCGCATGTGTGCAGGTTTCGGATGTGGCGCTGTTTTGAAAAGCATGTTTGCATGCTGTAAACTTACAAGATCAAGGAATCCCTGTTTGCTCAGGAGAAGAACAATAGGGGCAACTGCACTGTGATCCCCTCCGGACTGAAAATAGGCCTGCACCGCTGTGTCCATCTCGTTATAAGTATAGAATTTTATTATAAAGGTGCTGGAATGAAGCCGATTATCATTCTAATCGTGGCATCGATTGAAGAACAAGAGCAACAAGAACTCACGTCAATTCACCAAATTAAGCCCATTCTAGTTTCACACGTGGCTAAACTTATAAAGTACCTTTATTCAAAGTCACCCTGCTGCGCATGGATGGAAGGACTACGTGCAACACATTGCAAACCTATGTCCTGGATGGGTGCTTTGCATGGGGAATGGCGCATATATCTGCATATCTCGCCAAGCACTCGGTGTTTTTGCTCAATTGCTTTTGCAACGATCTATTTATCAAAAGGATATCAAAACACCAAAAATCATTCAGGTTTGGTGCGCATGCTGCATTGAAATTTGCATATCAGAAGTGAGCCTGAAAAGTGCCAATTAGGGGGCCCTTACCCTAGGAGCATGCTAAAACCATACTCATTTTGGGCCTCAGATAACCCCCTCTGACATAGAACCAAGCAAACACAGTACACAGAATAGTGTTAACACTACCAGCAAAGATTAAGAAAGGATGTTGTTTTGTGTACTGCACCTCCCAATGGACGTAGAGACACACAACATCCCACCTGGAGAATAAAAGAGAGGAAGGCTTTTAATGGGGATCAGGTGGTTGAAAGGCAGGGGCTTGCACACCACCAGGAGAGTTGCTTATATACTTTTGGGGGTCGTCTAGTCTGTAGACCAGTAACTCCGAGGCTGTGGAGTGGATTTGTTGTTTGGCAGCTGTAAATAATACCTGTCGCTCCAAGCAGGATGGTATGGAGGTAATGTGTACGGTACGTGTTAATCGCGTTTGTTTGGGTACCTCTCGAATTGGGCGTCTCTAGGTTTCACAGCCTAGGGCAGAGCCATTTGGTAGATTATTATGGGCAGCTCTTTTTGCATGATTGGCAGACCTGGCTTGGCAATTGCCTGTTGGGTTTCTTTTGAGGCGTGGTTGCTGCATGATTGCATGATTGCATTTGGCTTGCTGAGTTTCTGCCGCTGTTGCGCATTGAGATTGGATGGTAAGAGGCAGGTTGGAATATAAATCCCTATCAGTGTCTCAGCAGAAAAGTGTACAATGCCTCGTCATACCACACGTACCACATGTTGCACGGCTGCCTACGCCTGCTTGTGCTAGCATGCACGCGCCCTGTGCACCTTGTTGAACTGCTTCAAAAAAAACATCATTCGTCCAGCAACGTTATGCCTTTCTATCATCATTTTATTTAAAGTGGGATGGCTGCAGCCTGGAAGCACGTGGTAGGTGCCATTCGGCTTTTGGCAGATGAGGCAGACTGGTGGGCCTTCTATGTGGTTGTACTGAGCGGCACGCTTTTGGTTGTATATCAGATCCGTACAGCAGAACATTGCATTTTTCTTTTCTCCGGAGACACTTGCATTTTTCCAAAATGAGTAACTTGTCTTTTTCGAATATGCTGTCCTTAATTAGTTCTTGGTATATTGTATAGCATTTAATGGACTGCTGGTTTAAAACCTTTTTTGATCTGAGACCTTTTTTGTGTGTTACGTGCATGTGCGCGTCTACAGCATGGAGATCTGAGGAGATGGAGAGTCTTATTGCTGGAGGCAAAGACTGGCAGTTGTTAAGAGTTTCTGGTAGTGGGCTGGAGGAGGGTCTACCACCCTTGCTGGCCAGAGATGGATGAGTGGGGATGGGCGTCAGTGTTAATTTGAATGTCGTGGACGCTTTCATTTTCCGCAGAGCATTTTGCTGTGGCAACAGCGCACTCGTTCCCAAGGATGCCAGCGTGAGCTTTGACCTTGTAGAGATTGATGGTGTCTTTAGATTGCTGGACGTGGTGTACAATGATTCCTAACAATTTGGCGTGTTTGTGCCGTTTCATGCGCCGTGGGTAGAGGATGCTGTTTCTTATTTGCCATACAGCATTTTGTGTAGTAGCGCTTTCTGTTGCAATGTGGGTGTGTTCATGTATTAAAGCAGCAACAATTTCTGACAGCCCGGCTCTGTTTGTTGTTTTGTTGGTGCTTGTGCTCCAGGATTTGCTGTGGTAATTTGTTGGATTGAGGGTGGTACACTCCAATTGATTTGTGTATAAAAACCATTTCTCTATACTTGAAAAAAGTGCATCTAACAAATGTATTAAAACCCTAAGCAACAACAAATCCCCAGGACCTGATGGTATTGTAAATGAGCTTCTCGTATGCTACCCACAGAAATCCAGGAAATCATACACATGCTCTTCAACATTATGTGGGCAACTGGCTTCACGCCAAAAGCTTGAAAAATCAGTAATACTATTCTAATAGACAAAAATAAAGGAGATGAAACAGAGACATCTTTCCATCGCCCAATTGGCTTAGCAAATACCCTCTACAAACTATGGACGCGTCTCATCACAAACACTCTCTACGAATTTGCAGAAGCTAACTCCATACTCAGCACCACACAAGCTGGTTTTTGCAAACATAAAGACCCCATTCACCAGCTTGAAAACGTGATTATGGCACTAGAAGATGCCAAACTCTTTCACAAAGACATCTACGCCCTTATTGTGGATTTCGCCTCAGCTTTCAATACCACTGACCACGATTGCATGCTCTGGAAAATGTATGACCTCGGTTTCCCGACTGACGCCATAGATGCTGTCAAAAATCTCTATGAGAATGCCACCACCCAAGTCAAGCTTCCTTCAGGGGTCTGCACAGGTCAAATACCAGTAGAGAGAAGCACAATCCAGGGAGACACCCTCTCCCCATTTCTTTTCCTTCTCTATATGGAACCCCTCCTGCAATGGCTGCATGTAGGAGGACGCGGCTACGTCCACACCTGCATCCCCAAAGAAAACGAGCTTTAGACGCATCTGGCCAACAACATCAGCAGCGCCTCCTTTGCAGATGACCTCCTCTGCCCCACGGGTAACCTGAAAAACTTTTAAAACAAGCAAATAAATTCACCCTTTACTCAAATCCGGATTAATTACTCAATTACTCAAACCCAATTACTCAAACCCAATTACTCAAATCCAATTACTCAAACCCAATTACTCAAATCTGGATTGATTATATCTGGCAGTAAAACCAAAGTCACGGGTAGCCTAAATGCGTCCCCATTTAAAGACCAAAATGGCGTAACACCGCTTGAAGCACTTAAACATCAACTCAACAACAACATACTGGTTCAAAACCAGGCAACAAAGTACATCACAACCAGCTTCCCCTTCCTCTATCTAGAAGTCACACTGACAATGGATCAAAACTGGAAGCACCAGCACAGGCGCATGGACGAAAATCTAAAGCAAAAGCTTGACGCCCTTGAAGGCTCTTATGCCTCACCACGGCAAACACTAAACATAATACGCACAGCAATCATCCCTAGTCCGGCCTATGGCCTTTGCGGTCACACCATGCTCCTACCCAGACCTGGATAAGTGGGATGCAATGATTGGAAGGGTGGTCAAAAGCAAACATAACTTGTGGCGAAGCACACTGACTGCCATGATCCGTGAAGATGTCCATTGTTTTGGATTGGGTGCCCCCTCCATCTACGTGGAATACCACAGGCGCTCAGCAGTAGCACTCGTAACAAGCCTAGAAGACCCTTCTGAACGTCACCAATTTGTGACCATGCACCTCCTGACTCACCAGGTCGCCCAACTCAAGGCCCTTGCCACTACATTCCTTTCCACAAGAGAAGAACGTCGCTACCAATAAAATGGCAACTCAACCTACAAATGCAAGCACGTCAACTTGCTTGCTGCCACGCCAGCATGCATGATCCACTTAGCCTTGAAAGGAAACGGCATGTTTTTAGACGACCTGAAGCTCAGAAGTCATCTCCGCCCGAAAGCCCCCCCCCCCAACATTAGCCACCCTCATCACCAAACCGCTTATGGACCTAGGCATAATTGGATTCCATGACCTCACATCAGGTAACGAAAAATACATTGTCTCTGGGAAGCAACTCAAAAAGCACATCATAGCCCTAAATAGGCTTGCTGCCATTGCAAATCTGCCTGGAACACAAGAGCTAAGCCCAACATCAATTGCACAAATAATCCAAGAAAGGAATCCAAAACAGTCCATCCTACTTCAATTATTGCAAGATGAACAACTCCTCCTTCACAGGTCTCCTAGACACACATTAACACATCGGTTCTCAAAGAGGTGCCCCCAAATCTCGCAAAAACCCAAACCCAACACACTTTGCCCATCTACACAACACCCCCACCACAGCCACGCTCAGCAACACACCACAGGCACCCCATTACAAACAACTTAATCAGAGGCCCACCACCTACACACACAGATCCATCAACAAGTAATGGACACCCCAACCAATCCTCTATCTTTGACACACCAAATTTAGAGCCGCAAACATCCCCTGCCTCCTCTATAACCACAACCGAACCTCGAACAGAAACTCAAGGTCACGTTAACGTGCCTTCACCTTCATTTTTAGAAGAAATTACCCTTTAATGTACAGAATCCAATGCTCAACCCAGGAAACGCACAGCACATGGCAACATATCCCACACTGAGCTTCCCCAAACACAACACTCCCTTGCCAAAACAGTGGAAGGGCATCCACCTTCACCACGAATGGAAATCCCGCGCTCACAACGCTACTCACAAAGGGTATCCAACCAAACAAAAAGGAACCACAACTCTATAAGCACATCGCCAATACCACTGCCACAAATTACAGCTATTACTTGCCTCTCTGACCCTGCACCCACTAACCAACTGGCCACTCTCTCCCAAGACCAACAAGCAAAGCGTACACGGCATACACAAGATACCCTCCCCAGTACCAGAAAGAGGTCACGCAGCCAAACAGAAAGTCAGCAACATACGCCCCTGACTCAAATCATAGACGCTGTTGCATTAAACTCACAAATAGTAATTCAGCCTACTGAACAACCTACAAACAGTCAGCCAAACAAACACACCACACGCTCACAAATCACTAGCCACAACCACCATGCAACACAAGCGCTCACACAAATTATCACTCCTCTTACTCAACGTATCAATATCATCAACCCAATAACTTACCAGGTACACAACAACCCAACCTCTGAGATTGCAGACCACCCAGCACAATCATCACAGCGCAGACCCCAAAGGAAAAGGAAATGCGAGATCCTCGATATACCCCATGACCTTCCTAGCCTAAATCTGACCCCCTTGCGCACCACGCATATTCAACAAGAACTCTGGACGTACAAGAAGGATAAAGCCTTTTCATTGACACCCACAGAGGCCATCAACACACTCTACTATGATGATATGGACATCCTGCACATAGATAATTGGAGGTTCTTCACCCCAAAAAAAGAGGCAGAGATGATACACCCCAAAGACAGAAACAATACAACACATACTATGCCCCTAGAAATATTGAAAGATGGGCCCTACCGCTCTTTAAATCAGTTGGACTGGTGCCCAAATCCAGTAAGACTATTGCCTGGAGCCAAATTAAGTGCGCAAACTGTGAAATTGCTCCTACCATCTAGGACTTGAATCTCCAGACCTCTCCCCACCTTATAAAGACATGTGTGTCTGTGATATCTGCAACCGTACCTACCACTGGCAATGCTCGCTTAAAACAAGCTGCTGCAACGCCACTGAAAGGGAAGCTATTGATGCCAATGATTCATGGGCCTGCCCTGCCTGTATCAATCTGAATCAAAAGGAAAAGGAAAGCCGTATCCACTTTCAGAAAAGAGAGATTGTGGAAGTCTCATGGAACCCAACCTGGGAGCCAGAAGAACTACAAAACACGTGTGAAAGCTTCAAGCAAAGCCTCAATAAGTTTGAAGAGCATATCGCCACGCCAAACTTATCTCAGCCCGCACCAGATAAACACCTAAATGATCTTCAAAAACAAGGGTTCTCTGCCACCCAAGAGGGCAAAACGTACCAACCCTACAATGTCGATCTTCGGAACAAAATCAGCTTTGACATCCAACCCACCAACCCACAGGCTGACATTATGGACACAGGGCACTGTGAATACTGGATCACAACCATTGATCTCATGGAGTATTAAGAAAAGAGTACCCTATCCTCCCCAGATGACACTATGCTTCCTGAAGTGTACACTGGCACAGTAGCCTGTATTTACAATGTCGACGGAAAGTGTAAAGGTGTGCATACTCCCGAGCGCCTTTACATACTGCAAAAGACCTTTAATAAGGCAAAGTGCAACGGCCTACACGGCCACATTAAACCTCCACCCATTTAGCTTTGCATCAGAGCTCGTAGGCCTCATTACTTGTAAAGACATCTCTACCTCTAAACATACAAACAGAAAAATCAAAGACTCTTTCTCCCGGATACTTCCCTCCCACATCACCGCCGCCTTTCAAAAGTGGGCCCTGGTCACTAAAGAAAATATGGCTCCCCCCTCGACTATGACCCCAAATTCTCCCATTACTGGAGTGAGCACCTAAGGGACAAAGTGATTGGGGCAAACACCAATGCCTTCCCCTCCCGATTCTCTGGGTTCTCCATCTGCCATCCCATTTACCATGAAAACACCATGCTCTTAGCAACAAGACACGCCATCTACTCTGCTGCTGTCAGCACAGAGGATACAGCCACATTCGTGCTCCTCCCTTCCTAGAATAAAGATATGACCACGAATCCCTGTGCATCACTCTGCCGCAAATACCCACACATGTGTAAATTCCTGGGCACCATCCCATTAAACCAACTCCAATATGCGAGAGTGCCCTTCTGGAACAACATACAAATACCACTTTCCAAGCACTCCTGGGGATTGCAGGTCATTGCCATATGGAACACCAAGGGCAGGGTCTGCCTCAATGCTCACAACAAAGACTGGCTAAAAGAACTTGCCAAAGAAATCCTCGAGGCAAAGTGGGAATTCAAAATATCCATAACCATCCCTACCAAACAGCCTTAGGTTCCGGACAACACTCCGGACTCAACAAAGTTAATAAGCTACCCAATGACCACCCTCAAGCCTCAGAAGGCCCAGATAAAACAATTGCCCTGATTAGCACTGACCAACCTCGAAATTGTAATATCGATCAAGGACCCCAAAACAGCTCCAGCCAAAACCTAACCCGTAAGGTAGAAGATTGGCAGGATTGGACCTACACTGATGGCAGCCTCCAAAAGAATGAAGTAGGGCAAGACACCGGATCAGGCGTTTACCACCCTCACTTAAATGTTTCCCACTATGTAAACCCAAAAGGCATGGGTATAATCCACACCATCTCACGTGCAGAGCTAGCAGCTATAGCAGCTGCAGTTACACACGGCTACTCACATATAGCCACAGACAGCCTTACATCACTGCACCAAATCAAAAAGCAGCTCTCACACCCGAATCTCCATCGCCACCACATCCAAAGAGATGTCCTTCAATCCATTGCTAAAGCAATCCGCCAATCACCATCGCCCATCCACTTCTTCAAAGTAAAGTCCCATGCCGGTATTATCGGTAATGAACATGCCGACGACCTTGCTAAAAAGTCAGCCACCACCTACTCCGACATCGCTGACACCTCCATCAGAATAGCAGGCCCTGAGGGAATCCCTTCTACAACATCCACTGGCTTGCAAAAGAAGACATAGAAAATCAAACACAAACTCATAATCATACCCATACACAAACATGGCCCTTTCTCCTCCCCCAAAGCTTTGGTACCTACCAAACCACCGTGACGCCCTTCAAGCACACATGCATTTTCTCCATGAACTGGGAAATGCCAAAACTGAAGCGAACTACCATGTGTACTACCAAACCCTCATAAAGGACGGCACTGCCAATGGAGCCACTAGCAATGCTTACCTAACATCATCCAATGTTTCCTTTAAGACCAAATGTATCAGTATGAAATACAGAACAGGCACCCTATACAATCAAAAACATGCGGTATTGTTCAAACTTTCAACAACTCAAACTTGCCCCCTCTGCCCACAAGTAGACAGTGCCCTGCACATCCTTCCTGGGTGCCAACACACGCAAATAAGGAACATGATCACCGAAAGACACAACATAGCATGCCGCATGATCCTTAAGGCTATCGGAAAAACAGGTTCCTTAGGATCATGCATTGTCTCCATGGATATAGGCAGCAACAAACGGATGACCATGCAAAGTCTCCAGATTCCTGAAACAGCTGAAAGTAGAATAGTTCCCAAATGGCTCTTCCCACCCCGCTTCTCAGATAAAGACAGATTGACCTCCAGCCGCCCAGATTTTGTGCTGGTTACTCCCATCGCTGCAAATACACAAAACAACAAACTAATGTAGGGGGGTGGGTTCTTCGGAGGGGGCAATTGAGGGAGACTGGGAGCATCCCAGCAGCACCGCCAGCCACTAGTAGAGCCACCAACCCCAGACAGCACCGACCTAAAGACCTCAACAAGACTCGGCGTGACATCCACCTCGTCGAAATAAAGAATTGTGAAGACACCAGACCTCAGAACCAGCTAGACGCCGCAAAGAAACAGCACAAAGACCTCTGCAACATCCAAGGAGCCTCCGTTACTGTAACGATTCATATAGGTAAACAATTCCTAATCTTACATCTCGAGTATGCCTTTTACAACGCGCTGCTACACTGGTATCGAAGCTTCGGTCTGGGTTCTCCTCAACTTTGAGGTCCCCAGTTCGAATCCGGGCGCACGCGGTTTTTGGGTCATAATCGTTCCGAAGTGCAGTCAAGGACATGTCATGTAAAATCCTAAGGGATTTGGGGGTTATGAAATGCCTACGAGGACGCAAGCACATGAGGGTGGGACGAATGTAACGATTCATATAGGTAAACAATTCCTAATCTTACATCTCAAGTATGCCTTTTACAACGCGCTGCTACAAAGGCCCTGTCAGAGAGGAGAGACCAAACCAGGTCAGCCTGTACATGTTGATTTTAATAATATATTCCGTGTGTGTCATCACCACCAGCAGAGTCTTTTTCTTTTTCTTTTCTTTTCTGCAGCAGAAGGGGACATAACAACAGAGAGGGAATACACTACTGCACCGTCAAACGGAGCACAGAGTCTTCCTGCACTTTTGCAGCCAAACGAGGAAAAATTATAAAATTATACATCGCACCTGGACATAGCCAGCCTTGTTAAAAAACGACACAAACCAGCCCTAACACTTAAGTGTGATCAACCAAAAGAATAGACCTGGAAGATGAAATGAGGACATTAAAGTACACCCGCAAAGCATGAGCACCGCAGGGGGCCAAACACACAGCCAAAAACCCAAGACAAAATCAGGACAGCTTAAAGAGCAGAAGGCTTTGATGATAGAATTGTCGGTTTACTTGGCTTGTGACAGGATGGTTAAGAGGAGGCAGTACTGTACAGGTAGCAAACACCCCTTCGTTCGTCAAATTTGGATGACTGCTAATGCCGTATATGGAGCAGGTCTGCTATCATGCAGCATGGCAACGAGTTCACTGTACAAAAGAGCACGCACTACAACGGGAAAAGCTATAGCTGCACAGACCAATCGTCTGCCTTCCTACAAAACAAGACTCCAGCTCACTGCAATAAAGATGCTGCTCGATGCTTGGTGATGGAGGCTTGGTAGGATGTGCATGTGCTGTGGACGGCTTCTAAAGGAGCAAGGTGCTGTTCCCATTGGCTTGGCGGCTCACTGAACTGCAAGGCCCAATTTATTCCATCCCTGCATTACACATCACACACGCACACACATTGAAACCCTCAATGTGTTAGAGAGCTCAAGACGGGTTGCTGGGCTCCTTTCTTGAGAACGAGGTTTCTCATGGCTCCTTAAGAACGAGGTTTCTCATGGCTTCAGAATGCCACAAGATGACGTAATGCATGTCATGGCTTCAGAATGCCACAAGATGACGTAATGCATGTCATGGCTTCAGATTGCCACAAGATGACGTAATGCATGTCATGGCTTCAGAATGCCACAAGATGACGTAATGCATGGTGGAACTGGCAAAAGCATGGCCTATTTTATCAACAAGTTATCAGCAAAAGCCAAGCGACACAACACAACTGCGGGGACAATCTCTTGTATGTGCATATATTACATGTGATATAGGTATATGCATACATACACACGTACATGGACCTACAAGCATGAGTTACCAGAAGAAAGAAACACTCGCACACACGCCCCAGCAAGCGCACACACCTGCCGTGCTGCAGGGCTGCACTGTCTGCCGCTGCATGCGCCAAGAGCGCATCAAATTGGGGCTGGAACTCGTTTTCTACCGGGACTGTCTGCTTAGAGCTGACATCTTTAAAGCGCAGGGCAAGGGTGTCGCTGTGGGACACTACATCTCGCAGCACAGATGACGCCTGGCCAAGCTGTGTACGTTTAAGTGTTGTATGTGTGAGTGTGTGTGTGTGTGTGTGTGTGTGTGTGTGTGAAAGTGTGTGCTTGCGTGCGTGGCTGCTTGTGTGTATGTGTGCTCGTTTTTATGTGCGGCCCTGCGGCTATACGTTAGAAAGT
>Ga0307942_1000386_pt1:0-10000 | contig 29874 bp, 38 predicted proteins | sample OrgLakmetagen175_FD_201846 | JGI IMG/M metagenome (GOLD analysis project Ga0307942, IMG submission 201846) | Saline water microbial communities from Organic Lake, Antarctica - #175 | ecosystem: Environmental > Aquatic > Non-marine Saline and Alkaline > Saline | place: Antarctica: Organic... | reverse complement strand
ACGTCGCCTCGCTAGCAGCAGTGGAGAAGCTGCGGGCCACAGAGGGCCAGGTTGGTTTTCCCTTGTCTTAAGAGTGTTTAACTCCCAGCAAGCAAGGGTCCGCTCGTTGCTGTTTGGCCTTGACACTCAATTTCAAACAGCATGATGTGCTGGATGGAAGCTGATTGCTGATACCGTTTTATCCTTGTGTTCAAACTAACTCAGAAACACTAGAACTGTTTAGTCAGAAACACGAGATGCTGTGATGTTGTATGCCACCATACCTCCCTTTCTGGCCGATTCCTGATGATTTCCCATTGACAAAGCCTGCTTACATTTCTTTGGTCTTCAGGCGGCCATTGACGCCATCGACGTCACTTGCGGACTGTCCCTGGGGGAGTACACGGCTCTGGCTTTTGCAGGCGCTTTGAGGTAGGCCATCTCGAATTCATTTCTTACCATATCTGGTTACCTTATTATAGCTTAGTGGGCTTGTCAACTCAATGCAACTCATTGCAAGTGTCAACTCATTACAAATGTATGACAAGGTTACTGTTTTCACGCTCAGACACACTAAAATAAAAGGAGCTGGCCAACCCAAATTTGTTCACACCTCGTTGCACCATATATAGCTTTGAGGACGGCCTGCGCCTTGTGAAGCTCCGAGGAGAGAGTATGCAAGCTGCTGCAGATGCAGCCGCCTCTGGCATGGTGTCTGTCATCGGCCTGGACGCTGCCAAGGTTGCCGAGCTGTGCAAGGTAAAAGTGTCACACACTGTCCTTTTTGAAGAGGGAGCGCCATGCGCCTGCGTGTCCTCCTCTCACTCCTTTAGCCTGTCAACTAGGCCAGCGTGGCCCTTGCACTTGCTAAATTTTGAACAGCATCGCAAAGCTGTCTGTGTGAACAAATAAGGTAATAAGGTGAGTTGCTGTGGCAGCAATTGCTGAATTGCTGCGTGATGCATAGCTTCCTGTTTGCATCTTTTAAAGGTATGTTCCACTCCGACCGCCAGCAAAAAGCTAGTTATTGCCGCCTTCATACATTATTCCCCTTTGGTTTTCTCCTTGTGGCACAGAATGTACTTCCGTTCATACTTTTATTTACCTGTTGCACTTTGCTTCTTTGCACTCCCTCCAGCTTTTTCCCAATCACAATTGAAATCCTACTTCATTATTCATCGTTGTGTGCTTCGCTCCCTGCAGGCTGCATCGGCTGAGGTGGGCAAGGAGGACGCTGTGAAAATGGCCAACTACCTGTGCCCTGGGAATTATGCCGTGAGCGGCTCAAAGGAGGGCTGCGATGCAGTGGAGAAGCTTGGCAAGAGCTACAAGGCTCGGTGGGTGCGGGGATAATGGGTTGTGGCTTTAAGCCGCTGGCTAAAAAGCAACTAGCAGCCAGGCTCAGGGTCGTATATTTTTGTGCATTGGACAGGAATATTAAGGGTTAGGGGCGATCAGATGGTGTGCCTCTGTAACTGAGCCCAAAACCCTTGGGCAAAAAAAGAGCAGGTTACTCTGGGAAGAGTGAGAATGCTTGCTGTTTGCTGTAAAGCGTTGGTAGAGCACGTCGAGTAACACTGAGCTTTAACATCCTCAACTGCTCTTTTCTTTGCACTACTAGCTGTCCTGGAGCGTCTAACATCCCCTCTTTTTAACTCCTTGCCCTGTGCAGGATGACGGTGCGACTTGCAGTGGCGGGTGCTTTTCATACGGAGTTCATGCAGCCTGCCGTAGAGAAGCTGCAAGCAGCACTTGCACAGACGGAAGTCAGGTACATACAGGGATTGCTGTTGGGAAAGTTTTCAGGGGACGGGGCTCTAAGCTAGGTCTACCTATTCAAACACAGACATGTTATTGGTAAGCTTTGCATAGCTGCAGGGCAAGGTCTAGAAAGCGCAACTTCCTTGTTTTTAAGCAAGCACTTGTACCTTATACGGTTTATATGGTAAATTATACCGTTGCATAAAGTCTGCATTGTTTGTTATTTGTACATTTGCAGATAAAAGGGGGTTCTTAGGTCGTTTGTGCAAACCTGAGTAGACATGCTCCATTTGAAAAAAATAGCTTATGTCCATCCGGCATTACAGCACTCAGTAACGTGCATAGTTAAACCTCAAACACGCACAAAGCGTTCACCTTCGAAGCGTCCACCTGCAAAGCGTCCTCATAGCTCCAAAGCATTCACCTTTAAAGCGTCCACCAACCTGATGCATGTACAGGACACCTCGTATCCCTGTTATTTCAAACGTGGATGCCATGCCTCACACGGACCCGGAGACTATCAAGTCCATCTTGGCAAGACAGGTCAGTCTGCCAAGTTCTTCCTTTTTCCTGTTTGCTGACCCGCAGCAAGATGAGGGGGGGCACTGTAACATTCTTTCACAGGAACTACATGTATGCTAAGGTGGAGGCAACTTAGTTTATGTGGGGAGTGGTTATTAGCTGCCTATGCCATTTTCTTTTTGCAAAGGTTGTGGAGGCCATTTTGTAATGCACTTCTTTTTTACTGAATATGATTCCCCAAAAATCGTGCTTTTTCCTACAGGTTACGTCCCCAGTGCTGTGGGAAAATACCTTGAAGACCCTCTTTGACAAGGGTCTGACACGAAGCTACGAGATCGGACCAGGCAAGGTGGTAGCCGGAATCACCAAGCGCATCAACAAGGAGCACAGCATCACCAACATCAGCGCTTGAAATGTTCTGTCTTGTCATAAAACAAAAATCATTAAACAGCAGGAGTTGGGGGATTGCCACAGTAGCCTTTCTAACTATCTAGCAAGCTGCTGCTACTTTTTTCGAGATGTTGTTAAGTGTAGTAAGGACAAAGTATTACTTGGGCCGCTGCCCAGTTAGTTCTTCATCGTGGCCTGCCACGTTACAGGATTTACAGGATTTACAGCCACGTTACAACCAACGAGCTTGCTTTTACGGAAGACTCTAGGAGTCCTAGCCATCAATCGCCATAACCAAAGGCCGTTTCCCAGTGTAATCTTTCCATCACTTTTTTTTGTTGCCGGATAATCCCCCCGAGCCAACCGCTATGTATGCCTCTGGGGGGCATTTGAGCGGAAGCTTGGAAAAAGCCTGAAGCCAAACCATAAAAAATCAAGGGAAAAGGGGGAGGCACTCAGCCACAAAATAGGCCACACCATAAATATTAGGTTGGTTCAAAAAAGTCCTCAAACGAGTTGGGCTATCTTCATATTGAGGTGGGAAGACCAGCTGGCGGTGCTGTGTGCGGAGGCTAACAAGATGTTCATGCGGACAGTCCAGCAAAATGTGTGTCCTCATCCTGAACAGAGTGCCAGTCACATGTGTTACAGATCCTGAGCTCATAAGGCCTTCTATTCCTGTTATGACGCATTCTTTGAACCAGAAAGTTATGACCAGAAAGGCGAAGGCAAGAAAGTGCACGGCTGAGATTGTTGGAAACATCCAAGCGAAAGGAGTGAGGCAATACAGGCTTGTGATTTCTTTTTCTGTCGTCCCACCAGCCAGGAGCAATCCCCGAAGGCACACCAAAATGTGTGTGATAAGTACACATAATTCTGCTGGAATGGTAAGTATCATGTGGTGTCAAATTGTCAAGCTCTCTCCAGCTCCCAATGATATATTTGCACAGATGAGCTCGAACCGTTCCCGGTGGACACGCGAGGGCAAATGGAATTCAAAAATTGTTGCGATGCAGGGAAATCTTGGAGTGCGTGCAGAACCTGATAAGTCCATTTATCACTTCTATTTGTAATAAGAAGGTCAGCCCGCACAACTTTCGCTCTCAAGGAGAGAATTGTTGGAAAGAGAGTTAACTGTTCCAGAAACGTATCATGCATCTGAATTAATAGAACAAAATGGGCATCTGACCTATTTCGCGGAGCACGCAGTAAGTATCAGTACTTTTCTTGACACCAGGAATTTTTTTAGATAGCCAAGATGAAGGACGTGTGCACGGGTGGTTACTGAGGCATCATAAGTCAGTGAAAAGTGGCCCATACTTAACATCCGTACAGGCCAGCTGTCAAAGCGAAGACCTGGAAAAGCCACAACATGGCATGTTTTCACACACTGGGGGTGATACCCTTGCTAGAACCGGTTCTGTAAACTCGTTATTGCGAGCCTCAAGTTGTCTGCCATCTTCTCAGCTGCTGTGTGCATGCTTCCATCACGAGTAAGAGAGATTCCAAGGTATTTGAATTCAGTGACAAATTCCAGAGGCGTGCCGTCGTACGTTAAGGTGGGAATCGCAGAGCGAGTTACCCCTGCAACTGAAGACCATGACTTTTGTTTTGTCAGTGTTCAGCTTGAGCCCTTTGAAACGGGTATAGTCATAGAAATTGTTCAGTTGGAGTGTTGGAGTTGCAGATTTACAGCCGTGTTTGAAGTGAGAGCAATGTCATCAACATAATCACAGCAGTGAGGGATTTTAACTGAATCCAGGGCAGTGGCAGCACCTCTCTGTACAGTCAAGAGTCTGTCCATGTCATTGTTATAAAAGGAGTGCAGAAGGGGACTCAGAGGGCAGCCCTGTTTCAAGCCTCTGTTGCGCAACCTCCTCAGAAAAATTGTCGCCATCAATGAGAAGGTATAGGCATCCTGTGTAAAAATATAAATGATATTTCTCAAATACTGCGGAGTCTAATTTTTTGCGTCTCCAAAGCTTCTCTCTTGGACACTGTCGTAGGCAGCAAAGAAGTCCAGGAAAGCAGTGTATACCTTCAGTTTTCTTTTTTAGCAGTCGAGAGAACGGCGAAGAATAAAGAGGGACTGCTGAAAAAGAAAAATGAAGGTATAGCGCGTTGGTTGGTGTTCCTTGTGGGGCAGAAACCGAATTGAGAGTCTGGTCTTTGATGTTCAGCAAGAGCCCAGTCCGTCACTTTGCAGACCACCCAGCACCATCATCACAGCGCAGACCCCAATGAAAAAGAAATGACGATGTGAGATGTGAGATCCTCGATATACCCCATAACCTTCCTAGCCTAAACCTGACCCCCTTGCGCACCACGCATATTTAACAAGAACTCTGGACGTACAAGAAGGATAAGGCCTTTTCAATGCCACCCACAGAGGCCATCAAAACACTCTACTATGATGATATGGACATCCTGCACATAGATAATTGGAGGTTCTTCACCCCCAAGAAAAGAGATAGACAGATGATACACCCCTAAGACAGAAACAATACCACACTTACTACTATACGCCCCCATGAGTATTGAATGATGGGCCCTACCCCTCTTTAAATCTGTTGGACTAGTGCCCAAATCCAGTAAGACTATTGCCCGGAGCCAAATAGAGTGTGCAAGCTGTGAAATTTGCTCGTACCATCTAGGACTTGAATCTCCAGACGTTTCCCCACCTTTTAAAGACATGTAAATCTGTGACGTCTGCAACCGTGCCTACCACTGGCAATGCTTGCTTAAAACAAGCTGTTGCAACGCCACTGAAAGGGAAGCTATTGATGCCAATGATTCATGGGCCTGCCCTACCTGTATCAATCTGAACCAAAATGAAAAGGAAAGCCGTTGCTTTTCAAAAAAGGGATTGTAGAGGTCTCATGGAACCCAACCTGGGAGCCAGAAGAACTACAAAACACGTGTGAAAGCTTCAATAAGTTTGAAGAGCATATCGCCGCGCCAAACTTATCTCAGGCCGCACCAGATAAACACCTAAATCATCTTCAAAAACAAGGGTTCTCTGCCACCTACCCAAGAGGGCAATACATGGTACCAGCCCTACAATGTCGATCTTCGGAACAAAGTCAGCTTTGACACTTAACCCACCAACCCACAGGCTGACATTACGGCCACAGGGCATTCTGAGTACTGGATCACAACCATTGATCTCATGAAGCATCAAGAAAAGAGTACCCTATCCTCACCAGATGACACTATGCTTCCTGAAGTGTACACTGACACAGTAGCCTGTATTTACAATGTCGACGGAAAGTGTAAAGGTATATATGCTTACTCCCAAGCGCCTTAACATAGGTACTACGAAAGGCCTTTGACAGAACAAAATGCAGCGATCTACACGATCACGTCCAACCTCCTCCCATAGCTTTGCATCAGAACTTGTAGGCCTCATTGCACGTATGTACTCTAAACATACTGAAATACTTGAAATCAACTGCAATTCCTGTTCACCAAAGCACAGTTGAAGAGCGGTTGAAATCACTAACCGAGGGCCTCGTTTTAAATCCACAACCGCGGTTAATTTCAACTGCTTCAACCGCTCTTCAACTGTGCCTGTCTTGTCTGCCACCGCGCTTCAACTGATGCCTGTCTTATTTGCCTGACGGCTGTGGTATTCACCACCCCTGCACCTCCTGAGTGTACGTACCACTCAGCGTTAGTTTTTGGTTTTTGGGCAGTGTAGACCCTTGCGTCCTTCAAATTTTGGGTCTTGCCTGTGCAACTACCGTCTTGCTTTCTTGAACAAAAACTGTTTCGGCAGGGTTCCAGCCAACAGCCAATAGGTCTGAGCTTCCTTCAAACCTAACAGGAATTAAATGCGTTAAGCGTTTGTGCAAGAAACCAAAACAATGATAGGCAGCACAAGGCACCGACAAGGGCAAAAAAGCACAGGGGAACGTTGAGCAATAATTCAAGTGGTTAAGAGTAAGAGTAAGGAATGAAATGAAAAATGGATGAATTAACGATAGAGGCAGAAAAGTGCTTGGAAATGCTGCAAGCGGTGCTCAGACTGTTAAAAATGTTGATGCTGTTTTTGCAGGGACGTTGTTCATAGTTTTGTGTTTCGAGCCACTGCAAAGCATGAATTTCCTCTCAGACTACCAACAGACATTCAAACTCCTTGCTCCCGTTCTCTAGAGCAACAGCAACTCTCGGTGTGTTTTTTCCAGCGTGCTCCCTACATTATTCTCCTCTACACCAGCCACAACAGGCAAAACAAAAACAAACCGAATGAAATGAATGTAAAAAGCCCGCGGCTTTCTCTTTCTTTTCTCTCATATTTACAGGGTCGCTCAGGAGCACTCACACTCACACAGGTATGGTAGACTGTGACCCTTATATTTCTAATTAAAACAGCCTCACAAGCTGAACATATCCCTGCCACTGAGTTGCTTGAACAAAGCATTCACCAGAAAGCACATCACTCCCTGCATAACGTACAAGTGCGAGTGGAGAGGACACGGCTTGTTACTTGCATATATTTGTAGGTAGGTACAAAGTGAGAACGTCCGAGCTATGTATGTTTGTGTGACTGTGCACGGTTGTATGTGCACATGATTGCCATATTATGTAGGTACATGTAATTATAATTGTATTGTGTGTGTGTGTGCGTTTGCGTATGCGTAGGCGTGAGTTTGTATGCATGTGTGTACGGTGTGTGTGCGTGTGTGTGTGTGTGTGTGTGCTGTGTGTGTGAGTAAGTGTGTGTGCATGTGTGTACATGTGTGTACGTGCGTGTGTGTACGTGCGTGTGTGTGTGTGTACGTGCGTGTGTGTGTGTGTACAGTGTGCAGTGATGTGCCAGTACGGTGTACGGTGTACGGTACGGTATGTTACGGTGCGGTTACGATACGGTATGGTTAGACCATATATATGTAAAATACGGTACGGTTACGGTACGGCGTGTGTATGCATGTGTGTATGCGTGTTTGAGTGTGTGTGCGCGCATGCGTGCGTGCGTGCGTGTGTGTATGTTTGTGTGTGTGTGTGTGTACGTGCGTGTATGTGTGTACAGTGTGTGTATGCGTGTTTTTGTGTGTGTGTGTGCGCGCATGCGTGCGTGCGTACGTGTGTGTGTGTTTGCGTGTGTGTGTGTGTGTGTGTGTGTGTGTGTTTGTGTGTCCTGTTGTGGCAGATTTTTTCATGTGTCTCGCCCCGGAATGCATATGCCTAATTGCTGCACCGCAGGACACGTTGCCAATGAGAAATTGCAAACATCTGGGTTTACAAACAAAGGTTGAGACCGGCAGCAAATATTGACCATGGAAGTGTGTGGCACACTCCGTGCACACCCTGATTGTGACACTTACCAGTGGCAGGAAGGGAATCATGGGTAGGAAATGGCTCCTGCAAGGCGCAGGAAGGTGAAGGAAGTCAACACCATTTCCCACTCCCAAAAAGCAGCAGGCAAGCAAAGGCTAATGTACCAAGGCACAGACGGTATCCAGTCCTGTTTGTCCTCATGGAAATCACAAGGAGAGGGCTCCTGTGCTCCAGCCGAAGCTACCCCCGGCATAATTAGTGAGAACTAATGAAATAAAAATAAAAAATCAACGTGACCAGTTTGATGCGCCCTGCTCTCTTTGCTGAAAAGAAATGCAGATGATCCTACAGACTCCTGGTTCTGGTCCACATCAGGTTTTCTCCAGCTGCTGCAAGAATGCCAGCACCAGGGCTCATCACCGGCATTTGCGTGTGTGTCCTTCCCTCCTAGCCCCAGAACCCACCTGCAGCCCTGTCGTGGCTGCTGCTGCCAAGGTGCCGAGCAGTAGCAGCAGCGGCAGCGGCAGCAAAAAACGAGCCAGCCGTGGGTTTGCCCCTGCGAACGAGCAGTCTGGAAGGGAACAGAAGAGGGGCCAGGCTGAGCACCTGGTGCAAGTGAGTGCCTGCGCTTATGGAGGACGCATGGGCGTAAGAAGCATGTGCCATAAAGGGCCCGCATGATGGCCTGCACTTCCTGGTCTAGCCACTACAGCAAGCACATGGTCGCACTTGCAAGCAAAAGTTCATTGAGTTACAAGACGCCATCATGTGGATGCAACATATACATAGAACAAACACGTCTAGGTATGCACATAGTATACAAGTACACATGTGCATGTATACACAAAAACGCAGGCACGCATGCACGCGCACGGACACACACATACAAATACACACATCAAAAACACAACACATGAATAGGAAATAGAAGGTGAGCAGCAGGGCGTGGGACCAGGGGTGGATGCCATCCAGATGCGATCTGAGTACCAGCTGTACAAGGATGCGGAGTACAAGCCGCAGCGCTGGATTGGGCCCGTTGAAATTCAAAACTTTCCAGGTGCACTTACAGAGCAGGCCTTGGGCCTAGAGGCTTGTGTCGGCTTGATTGAGTCAGTGCTCAAGTCTCCCCCTTTGCCTTTGCAGTATGGTGCTGAAACATAGTCCACAGTCCACCTAGCCCTTTGTGTGGTTGCATTGGTGCACACGCCTGTGTGCTGTTTCAGGGGTCCTTCTTACTTCTTTGTTTGCCTCGTGCTGCAGGTAAGGGCAGGGGCCTTGTGCTGACCCAAACTGTGGTGCCAGGGGACCTCCTAATGGTGCTGCCTGCTATGGCTTTCCTGGAGGGGGAGCTGGGAGAGGTGCCTGAGCCGGTGCGTGTGTGTGGTGTGTGGGTGGGGGTGGGTGCCGGTGTGGTGATGTGTGAAGGGGGGAGTTTAAGAACTTGACATGGAAGAGGCATGTAGCATATAGGTGAAAGAGGTGGTCATGCTTAGGTAGGACATGCTTTGCTAACCAACGTGTGTGCTTGTGCACCCAACCTTCAGGACTGACCTGCTTGTGTGTCAATTCTTTGTGTGTGGTGTGCTGTGCATTGTGTCAATTCTTTGTGCGTTGTATGCTGCGCATTGTGTCAATTCTTTGTGTGTGGTGTGCTGTGCATTATGTCAATTCTTTGTGCGTTGTGTGCTGTGCATTGTGTCAATTCTTTGTGCGTTGTGTGATGAAATGCAGGAGGAGCTGCACGTGGCCATGCTGGAGGATGGCCTCAGCCCTGCGCAAGTATGTTGCGTCTGTCCGGGTGTAAGCGGAGGGGGAGGAGAGGGGGGGGGTGACTTTTCTTGCAATAACGTGTCTAGTGGTAATATTGCAGTATAGAAATGACGTATGTATGTAGGGGCAGGAGGGCCAGAACCACCTACATTCACCGTTTGGGACTCTATGTGTGGAGCAGAAAATGCCTTATATACATCATAAGTACGTACGTGTTGTGGCCAACTATGTGTGTACGGTGCCATTTTGCAACCTGCAACGTGTACCCTGTTCCTGTTATTTCACACATAGCCCCCCA
>Ga0307942_1000385_pt1 | contig 29881 bp, 34 predicted proteins | sample OrgLakmetagen175_FD_201846 | JGI IMG/M metagenome (GOLD analysis project Ga0307942, IMG submission 201846) | Saline water microbial communities from Organic Lake, Antarctica - #175 | ecosystem: Environmental > Aquatic > Non-marine Saline and Alkaline > Saline | place: Antarctica: Organic Lake... | reverse complement strand
AGTCAATTTCGTTGTTAGGTGCTGTCACAATGAGGCCGGATGCGGCACGCTGCATGGCAGATTCCCAGACCATGTTTATAACACTGCCATACACCATACACTGATTTGTTTCACTGCAAGGGCCGTTCAAGTTGATTACGTTGGCTGTGTCATCCCTACCAGCGGAGTCAATTTTGTTGTTAGGTGCTGTCACAATGAGGCCGGATGCGGCACGCTGCATGGCAGATTCCCAGACCAAGTTGATTACGTTGGCTGTGTCATCCCTACCAGCGGAGTCAATTATGTTGTTAGGTGCTGCCACGAGGCAGACCTGATGCGGCACGCTTCACAGCAGCGTCTAAAGCCATTCTTATGCCGTTGTTGGCGGTGTATGCGATACTGCAGCGTCCCTGGAACAGCATCCGGCTGGCCAGAGGCTCTCCTGTTCGGAGGTGGTGTGCGTTGCCCCCAGCTCCAATGATTATGGGTACGGAGGAAATGAGATTCTGTGTCAAACGAATCGGTTGTGCAGGTCAGAGCAGTGTACACCGTAAACGAATCGGTTGTGCGAATCAGTGTAAGTTGAAACGTCTTAATCAGAGCAGTGTACACCATAAAGGACATCCTGGAACCTTCCAAGCAGTTCCAGTGTTCCAGGGAACGATTTATCACCAAAACATAATCCACTTCACCAATTAGAGTCCACCACACTCCGTTCCATCGGCCAGCTTTAAATGGCATCGAATGCAGATAGCAATTTCGAGGGATGGGTCATACCGTATGACCCATACGGCGTATTTGTGTTCAACACATATTTTACCGTATTGAACGTCTCAAATGACCGTATGACCCATCCCTGGCAGTTTCTAAACTGTGTGGTCACACATGGAGGTGAAAGGAGTGGGGAGACTAAACTCTGTGATCGTTACTTAACTGTGTGGTCACCACTGAACTGTGTGATCATCACTGAACTGTGTGATCATCACTGAACTGTGTAGTCACCACTGAACTGTGTGATCATCACTGAACTGTGTGATCATCACTGAAATGTGTGATCATCACTGAACTGTGTGATCATCACTGAACTGTGTGGTCACCACTGAACTGTGTGATCACCACTAAACTGTGTGGTCACCACTTACCTGTGTGATCATCATTGAACTGTGTGATCATCACTGAACTGTGTGATCATCACTGAACTGTGTGGTCACCACTAAACTGTGTGATCATCACTGAAATGTATGATCACCACTTAACTGTGTGGTCACCCCCTAAACTCTGATCACCACTAAACTGTGTGATCATCACTGAACTGTGCGATTATCACTGAACTATGTGATCACCACTAAACTGTGTGGTCATCACTAGACTGTGTGGTCACACATGAATGTGAAAGAAGAGGGGAGACGTATGTAAAGATGCAGCTGTGTGTCAGAGTGTATGCTGGCAAACGGAGGGAAGGATGCACACATTTACTGACGTGAATAAAACACACACAGACCTACCGGCAAGTTTTCATTGAGAACCACGAAAGCTCCAGACTGAGGCTCCAGCCATCCATCCTCCTGAGTTTGACACAGGAGGTGCGTGGTGATTCAATGTGAGTATGAATGTAAAAGGAGGTGCGTGGTGAGTCAGTGTGAGTATGAATGCAAAAGGAGGTGTGTAATGAGTCAATGTGAGTATGAGTGTAAAAGGAGGTGTGTGGTGAGTCAATGTGAGTATGAATGTAAAAGGAGGTGTGTGGTGAGTCAATGTGAGTATGAATGTAAAAGGAGGTGTGTGGTGAGTCAGTGTGAGTATGAATGTAAAAGGAGGTGCGTGGTGAGTCAATGTGAGTATGAATGTAAAAGGAGGTGTGTGTGATTACATTGTTTCACATGCTTGACACAGACACACACACACACACCTGTCGCACCACATCATACCACACTGAGGACCATTTCATTTGACCCGAGTTGCACCTCACGCACCACGTCAGCATGCTGCCAGCCATTTCACATGCTCGACACAGACACACACACACCTGTCGCACCACATCATACCACACTGAGGACCATTTCATTTGACCCGAGTTGCACCTCTCGCACCACGTCATAGCATGCTGCCAGCCATTTCACATGCTTGACACATACACACACACCTGTCGCACCACATCATACCACACTGAGGACCATTTCATTTGACCCGAGTTGCACCTCACGCACCACGTCAGCATGCTGCCAGCCATTTCACATGCTTGACACAGACACACACACACACCTGTCGCACCACGTCATACCACACTGAGGACCATTTCATTTGACCCAACTTGCACCTCACGCACCACGTCAGCATGCTGCCAGACAATTCACGTGCTTGACACACACACACCTGTCGGCACCACGTCATACCACACTGATGATCATTCTATTGGACCCGACTTGCACCTCACGCACCACGTCATAGCATGCTTGCTGCCAGCTATTTCACGTGCTTGACACACACACACACCTGTCGCACCACGTCATACCACACTGATAATCATTCTATTGGACCCGACTTGCACCTCACGCACCACGTCATAGCATGCTGTCAGCCATTTCACGTGCTCGACACAGACACACACACACCTGTCGCACCACGTCATACCACACTGAGGACCATTTCATTTGACCCGAGTTGCACCTCACGCACCACGTCAGCATGCTGCCAGCCATTTCACATGCTCGACACACACACACCTGTCGCACCACGTCATACCACATTGATGACCACTTCATTTGATCCGACTTGCACCTCACGCGACACGTCATAGCATGCTGCCAACCATTTCACGTGCTTGATACACACACACCTTTTGCCACCCTAGCATGGTCGATAGGAGGCCTGACAGATTGCCATACTGCAGACACACACAGCATAAAAACAGAAGGAGTGAGCGAGACACACACAGGGTAAAAACAGAGACACACACAGGGTCAAAACGAAAGGGGTGAGCGAGCAGCACGCGTCTTTAAGCAGTGGAAGGAGCGACAGAGAGGCATTCCACACAAGGCAAGGGTGAGACGTCAGTGGAGATGAGGGAAACATTGCAAGTGTGTAAAGCAAGTCGTCGTTGCAACAGTACGTGAAGATGAGGGAAGTTTTCCAAGTAGGTGAATCAAGATGTTGTTGCAACTGTATATAAACATTCAGGGTAGGTGAATTGAGGTGCTATTTTGGTTCCTCACTGTGTATTTGTTGTTATGTTTGTTGCGTATTATGAATTTGTTGTTACATGTTTGTTACGTGTTTGTTATGTTTCCTTGCCTGTTTTCACGCAAAATCAACCCCCAACCTTAGGGTTGAATGTTTTCAGAGGTGAACCGCGTGATGCTTCAGGAATCGGTTGTCATGAGCATTTTGCAGATCAAGAGGGCAAATTGAGTAACACGGTGTAGTTACTACCACGGGGTACTACCACGGGGTAATTACTTACACCCAATTGTCTAAACATGTGTAAACCCCCTGGTGTCTTATATATTAGATCTACTTGTAGATCTAGTTGTAATTACACGACCCTGCCACTGAATACAGCACCAAATGTTCTGGTGAAATATGTTGCCTGGTGCTTAGTTTATACCTTTTAAACCATTTTTATATTTGTGGAAAGCTCTCTTCCTGCCTGTATGTGAAGCCCAACTTGATGCTTCTAGACAGGCGCCTGCTGCCTTGCTTCTGGTTTCTAGAGCTGGCTTGACTTTTTCCTGTGGAGCACTAGCACTGCTTCCTTCAGAACTCTCTGTGCTCAGACCAAACCTTTTTCTGCTAGTTCTTAAGCCATACTTGACTCTCCTTTTCTTCTCCAGACTAGACCTGTATTCCGTCTCTTTTTCTTACTTACCATAGACGCTTCCCCTTTTGTTTAGATAGGTTGCAGGCTTTTTCCAAGCTTCCGCTGAGATGCCCTTTGAGGCATATATAGTTATGTAACCTTAACCTGAAGCTTTCAGCTGCCCCTCACCAACACACATATATACACGCGCAGGCACACCAATACACATGCACATGCACAAGCGCGCATGTGCACGCATACGCACACTGGCTGGGCGAAATGCCTACCAGGGTTGGTGCGGGGATGGCAAAAACATGTTGCCCCGGTGTTTAGTTTATACCCTACTTACTGACATACACCTGCCACTGGGCACAACATCCATTATGTTCTGGTTACATATGTTGCCCTGGTGTTTAGTTTATACCCTACTTACTGACACAAATCTGCCACTGGGCACAACATCCATTATGTTCTGGTTAAATATGTTGCCCTGGTGTTTAGTTTATACCTTTATACCCTACTTACTGACACAAACCTGCCACTGGGCACAGCACCAAATGTTCTGGGACCCGTGATTCCCTGGTGTTCAATTTACGCTTAGGTGCCCTTTTTACAAAGCATGAGATAACTGTCGCACAAAGAACGTGCTTGCAGTGTGTGTGTGTTGATCAGATGAAATAGATGTGTATTTGTGTGTGTGTGTGCGTGTGTGTGTGTGTGTGTGCGTGTGTGTGTGTGTGTGTGTGTGTGTGTGTGTGTGTGTGTGTGTGCATACCGAGCGCAGCACATCAAAAGCGCCTCCCTGATGACGATCCATGAGCTGACCATACAGAGCGGGTGCTAGCAGGTCATCCCCTCTTTGCTGTGTGAGCAGCCATTAGTGTGGAGCAACCATTATTGTGGAAAGTCAGCAAGCACATGAGTTTGGCCGTATATGCATTATTGTGAGCAACCATTATTGTGGAGAGTCAGCAAGCACATGAGTTTGCATTATGCATTTTTGTGAGCAACCATTATTGTGGAGAGTCAGCAAGCACATGAGTTTGCATTATGCATTTTTGTGAGCAACCATTATTGTGGAGAGTCAGCAAGCACATGAGTTTGCAGTATGCATTATGGTGAGCAACCATTATTGTGGAGAGTCAGCAAGCACACGAGTTTGCAGTATGCATTATTGTGAGCAACCATTATTGTGGAGAGTCAGCAAGCACATAAGTTTGGCCGTATACATTTTTGCCTTGAAAAAGTGAGCATCTGCTTACGTTTTCGTTCAGTCATCCACCTCCTGTATGTATGCAGCCATGCAACCTACTGGCTGAAGGTCTATAACCATTGTGTCCATTGTTGCCATTGTGTACAAAACGAACGAGCCTTTTACAAATTGGTCAGTGGTTATTACTGCTTGTGTGTGTGTGTGTGTGTGTGTGTCCTTGACAGTAGTGAGTCAAACCAATAGATGATTGCAATTGTTTTCACCAGTCCTTATTCATGCACCACGTCCTTATTTATGCACCATATCCTTATTCATGCACCATGTCCTTATTCATGCACCATGTCCTTATTCATGCACCATATCCTTATTCATGCACCATGGACACTGCCCCCCAATGTAAGCAGTTTAATGCACTTGCACAGTGCGTATAGAGATGAAAGGTGGAGCACTGAAAGAAGGTACGCACCTTTTAATGGGTCCTGAAGATATGACCACAGACAAAATGCGTACACACTGTCTGAGAAAGCACGCTTACCCTTGCCAACGTGCACCCACACGTGTGCGTTTTTTTTACGGATCCACAAGGAATGACCACTAACAAAACGCGTACACACTGTCTGAGAATGCACGCACACCTTTGCCAACGTGCACCCACACGTGTGCGTTTTGTTTACGGATCCACAAGGAATGACCACCAACAAGATGTGTACACACTGTCTGAGAAAGCACGCACACCCTTGCCAACGTGTACCCAAACGTGTGCGTATCTTAACAGACCCACAAGGAATAACCACCAACAATTTGTGTACACAATGTCTGAGAATGCACGCATACATCCTTGCCAACGTGTACCCAAACGTGTGCGCATCTTAACAGACCCACAAGGAATGACCACCAACAATTTGTGTACACACTGTCTGAGAATGCACGCACACCCTTGCCAACGTGCACCCACACGTGTGCGTTTTGTTTACGGATCCACAAGGAATGACCACCAACAAGATGTGTACACACTGTCTGAAAAAGCACGCACACCCTTGCCAACGTGTACCCAAACGTGTGCGTATCTTAACAGACCCACAAGGAATAACCACCAACAATTTGTGTACACAATGTCTGAGAATGCATGCATACACCCTTGCCAACGTGTACCCAAACGTGTGCGTATCTTAACAGACCCACAAGGAATGACCACCAACAATTTGTGTACACACTGTCTGAGAAAGCACGCACACCCTTGCCAACGTGCACCCACACGTGTGCGTTTTGTTTACGGATCCACAAGGAACGACCAGTAACAAAACGCGTACACACTGTCTGAGAATGCACGCATTCCCCCTTGCCAACGTGCACCCACATGCGTGCGCCTGTCAAATGCCTGGAAGGTGTCCAAGTAAGCAAAGCACTGGCTGAGCTGTGTGTTGCTGCTGGTGTACAGGCGACGGCCTAGCCACGAAGGACGAGGCCTGCTGGATAGATGCTTCTGCTGCGACAGTTGCTGCTGCTGCTGCTGCTGCGCGTGCGTTTGCTGCTCTTGTTGCTGCTGCTGCGATTGTTGCTCCTGCTGCTGCGCGTGCGTTTGATGTTCATGCTGCTGTTGCTGCTGCTGGTGGTGGTGGTGGTGGTGGTGCTGCTGCTGCAGCAGGCACGTTTGCTGTCCACGTTCCTGCTGCTCCTGCTCAGAGTGTTGGTCCGGGATATCCTGTAGGATTTGCTGCTCCTGCTGCATCCTACTACTGCCACTGCTAGCACTGCCTCTTGGGTTTTCATGTGGTGCGTGTGGCTGATTTTGACATGGGCTGTTCGCAGGTGGTGTGTGTGGCTGATTATGACAGGGGCTGCTCGCAGGTGGTGCGTGTGGCTGATTTTGACAGGGGCTGTTCGCAGGTGGTGCGTGTGGCTGATTTTGACAGGGGCTGTTCGCAGGTGGTGTGTGTGGCTGATTATGACAGGGGCTGCTCGCAGGTGGTGCGTGTGGCTGATTTTGACAGGGGCTGCTCGCAGGTGGTGTGTGTGGCTGATTATGACAGGGGCTGTTTGCAAGTGGTGTGTATGGCTGCTCACAGGGGCAAACTTCATACGTCACAAAACCTTCCTTATTGCATCCCATGACAGCTAGGGCACCAGCAGGGTGCTCTAAGCGACCTGTACGTGTGTGTTACGTTCTGTGTATGTAGGTATGTGTGTGAAAATGTGTGTGCATGCACGTATTGTGTTTGTGTGTGAGCATTTGTGCGTCTTGTGTGTGTGTGTGTAAGTGTGTGTGTGTTTGTGTATGTGTGTGTGTGATAAGACATACGTACGCACGTTGAACGCATGAATATGTAACAAAGCACAATTGCTCACCACGACAGATGGAAGGCCGCCCGTCCAGCACGAGTGACACACTGAACTCTTGGAGCTGCATTTGGCCCATGGTCTTGTGTGTGGGGTCCGTGAGGGCAAGACCTGTGGGTGGGGTCAACACAGAAAGGGAATACCTGTGTATGGATGTGTGTTGATTGTGGGGTCTGTGAGCCGCATTTGGCCCATGGCCTTGTGTGTGGGGTCCGTGAGGGCAAGACCTGTGGGTGGGGTCAACACAGAAAGGGAATACCTGTGTATGGATGTGTGTTGAATGTGGGGTCTGTGAGCCGCATTTGGCTCATGGCCTTGTGTGTGGAGTCCGTGAGGGCAAGACCAGTGGGTTTGGTTTAATAGGTGGCAGAGTCTGAATTTAGAGGAGAATGAAATAATGTAGGGTCTGTGAGGGCGACATCTGAAGGGCAAGCTCAACGGACGTGGGCAGGACTTAACTGTCAATTGGCAGCAGCAAAGGAAGCAAACACATGAGTGTAGGCTTGTGTATTCATGCTGTTGGGGGCACGTGCTTGGGGGCTTCACCAAGACCTTCGAGTTTGTGACCTGAGGAAACACTTTTCCTTTCTGTTCACACCCTTTTTTGAGGACTTTTCAGCAGCCCAACCCTTTTAGCTGCAACAGGTCAACAACCAACTTGTTCATGATTTCCTTTCTCAGCAGAACAATAGACTTTTTCTTTTTAAATTTTTGTGTGGCTGGCCGAGACCAGACAGCAGCCGATCAGCCAAACAACCTGGCTGAAGGTCACCCCCCAATGTAACCACTGTAACCATTGGGGGGTTCACCAGTGGCCCAGTGCCACAATTTTAGGGTTGGCCAGAATAAATAAATATAATTATATATATCATATATATATGGTATTTTGGGCAGGGCAATCACCAAATAAACGGTCATATACAGTGTATATATACGGTTCTGGCAACCCTACAGTTGCGCTACGGGTGTTGCTCAAGGGAGATGAAACGCTTCCATTGCAGTTTGGACGTGCTTCCATTTTAGTGACTTTTGATGATAGGGTGCTGCTTATGAAAGGTGCTGCTTATGAAAGCATTTGATGAAATGCTTCCATCCCATTCCAGTTTGGAGAAATTTCCATCCCAGTGACAGAGTGCTGCCAATGGCCGCATTTAGTTGGCTATGGAATATGAAGCATTTTTGTTACGAGGTGCCGCCAATGGAAGCATCTGGAAATGCGGGACGCAGCATTCTGCGCATCCTCACATTTAACCTGGGTGCCGGTGCCAGAACACGCTCTTGCTCTCCAGGTGCTAAGCATTCTTTATAAGATGGAAATGCACTCTCTCAAACAAAATAACAAACAAGAATGGAAAGAAGAACGCCATGCCAGGAACGGTACCCTTCTCCCCTTAGAGGCTTTTACGACCCCACTGGAATTTTTTATTAAGCTGCGTTGAAAAGTTTTACCGTGCTGTTTACTGAAGTAGCTCCTTTTTCTTAGTTGATGTGGGGAGTGGTTTTTCACTGACGCACACTTTCCTTTTCTGCTCTCACACACTACAATAACCACACACTACATACACTACACACTACTCTCACACACACTACAATGACGCGCGCATTTTTCTTTTTTGCTCTCACACACTACAATAACCACACACTACATACACTACACACTACTCTCACACACACTACAATGACGCGCGCATTTTTCTTTTTTGCTCTCACACACTACAATAACCACACACTACATACACTACACACTACTCTCACACACACTACAATGACTCGCGCATTGTTCTTTTCTGCTCTCACACACTACAATAACCACACACTACATACACTACACACTACTCTCACACACACTACAATGACTCGCGCATGCTTTCTTTTTGCTCTCACACACTACAAGCACAATGCAAGCAGACGCACAGCCATACCTAAACTTGCCTGTGGCCCAGGTGCCATCATTGACCACGCAAGACTGTCACGACAAGACCTCTGAGGCACTCTAAAGTTGCACGACATTTCAAAAGCATCAGAGAGCCCTCACACCCACCTATTGCTCAAATGCCATAATTGTTCGCACAAGAATAAATAAAATGCACAGCAGCGTAAATTCACAATGAGCCCTCACCCCCACCCACCTACGGCCCAGGGTGCCATCATTGACCACGCAAGACTTTTACAACAAGACCTATATGACACACTAAGTTTGCACCTTCTTAAACTGATGGTGAGCCCTCACACCCACCTACCTATGGCCCAGGTGCCATCATTAACCACGCGAGCCCTGCCAGGCTCGTTGCCAAGCCCACACAGCTTGAGTGTGCCATCGACAGCATCCAGGGCTACCCAAATGTGCTGCTGCTGCTGCTGCTGCTGCTGTTGACCACTGCTGTGAAATTCTTGCTGATGCGGCTGCTGCAGCTGCTGTTGAGCACCATTCAAAGACTGTTGCTGATTGCAGTCCTTGAAACCCTGCTCCGTTTGAGCACTACCTGAAGAACCCTGCGGCTGCTGCGGCTGCTGCGACGGGTGTAAGGGCTGCTGTTGGCAAGGTTCCACAAACGTGCGGCATCCGTTTGGGTGGAGGGCCACGTAGCTCTCGACCGCAATGTCTACGATCACGCGCAGCTGTAAGGGGACATAAGTACAAAGTGTTAAAAAAAAAGTAAGACAAAAAAGACCAGCAACACCTTTTGCTTCATGGATGTGTTACGTGGTTACTCCTATTTGAAGTGGTACAGGAAGTGCTAGAGTGTGATGTCACACTACACACTACTGAGTATTTATAACAGTGACTGGAGTCAAAAGGGCAAATTCAATTCTTGCAACATCATCACCCTAGGCATTTAGCTGTTATTAATATAAGTAGAAGTGGCCAGCACGCTACCCGTGCTTCGTAAAAGTGGTATTGGAGCATGATGCTTTAGGACGTGGTCAGATGTGTTTGAACAACAGGAGAGAGGTTAATGGCGGACAACATGAAAGCCACATACCTCAATCCCAATTTCTTTGGCAAGCGCAAGAAGATGCACAAAGGCAATTTCTTCTCCGACTGCATCAGGCTTGGCTGCAGTTTCTGTGGTTTTGTGTTCGTATTTATGTGTGTGTGTGTGTGTGTGTGTGTGTGTGTGTGTGTGTGTGTGTGTGTGTGTGTGTGTGTGTGTGTGTGTGTGTGTGTTTGTGTGTGTGTGTGTCATGCACATTTCTGGGGGTTCGTGTCAAGTGTATGAGTTACGAATGTACATATATGTGTATGTGCGTGCGTGTGTGAGTGTGTGTGTGTGTGTATTTTTGTCTGTATGTGTGCATTTGAGTGCTATGTTATATGTGTGTGTGCGTGCATGTGTGCATTTGTGTGTTATGTGTTTTTTGAGTGTGTGTGTTGTGTGTACGAGTGTGGAGCGTTATGAGGTGTATTTGAAACCTGCCTGATATGTTTCTTTTTAGAGGACTTGGACCCCGCTGGAGACGATCAGAGAGAGAGAGGGCATTGATGGCTGCTCGCACAGCAGTGCATGTTTTTACAGAGGCCTCCGCCAAGGACCACCGCAGATGGAGCATCTGTCTGTCAAGTTGGTGTTCACGTTTCTGAATTAAAGCACTCTTCTCGTTGGATCCTGTGGGAGTAATTGAATAAAGGCAGCCAAGAGTTGCAGGTTGCTCAAAGATCTGGCGTGCTATTTTAAGCTTGGTGGTGCTTGCAGTTAAAGTCACTGCCTGCACCTTCTCAGTATAATTGTTTCCCTGATCAGATGAGGATCCTCTTCACCGCCTGATGAACTGGTAACCATATGCTCATAAGTTACGGGGAAGCCTTTTCATCACCAAGGAATACATAACTTATCAGCAATATAATATAAATTTTTCCTCCACTCTTCGTCTCAGCCTGCAGGTCTAAAATAAAATCTCAGTTTTCACAAATAATAAATATGAAACTAGGAAGTAACTTTCATTCAAATTAACGGTACCTTTCACCAAAAGCCGCCTACCTGGAAATGGACGTCTCCACTGGCCTGAAACGTGCTGCAGATGACCCTGCTGAGCTGCTTGAAGGGGTAGGTACAGCTGTGAGCTACATACTGTGAGCGGCACAGACATGCACGTGTGCATGCGTGCATGCACGTGTGCATGCGTGCATGCACGTGTGTGCTCACTTGTAGAACTGTCACTTCTAATTGTCATGTGCATCCTAGTTATAACTTTCGTGTTTGCGTATCTGGGGTCTGGGCACACGCATGCATTTTCTACGCATTATTCAGTACTTGTGGTTTTGTGCGCGTACGTGCCTTTTTTTTTGTTGGCATGCATTAATTATGGAATGCGCGTTTGTATGTTTGGAAGATGTCGTTGTAAGACAGCTAAACATCAAGGGACACACAGTTCATTCATTAAGTCAAGTGCTACTAGCTTTTTAAGTGCTCTGTGACCGCCTTGGCACTACCTAAATACACTCAAGCCGAAACAGCACGTGTATCAACTTGCTGACTACCCCTGCAGGTGTTCAGCGCACAGCATGCAATTTCACGTACACGCACAGCACAATTTCAGCACAAAGCTTGTCGATGTGCACGAAAGCTTGCGGACGGCACACGCTTGGCGGATGAGTGCCTTGCAGACAAAAATGTTAATTATGTGTGCATGCACACATGCATGGATGCATGTGCAGGCAACGCTGTATGTTTGGAAGATGTCGTTGATGCAGACATGTGCGTGCTCTGATTTACACGCACGCGTGCATGCATGCATGTGCAAGGCCGCATGATGGACAAGCTCCGCCGGGAGCAACCTGTGTTTGGAGGATGTGATTGATGCGAATATGTGCATGCTCTGAAATGCATGTTGTGCAGGCCAAGGCTGCTCGTCTGGAGGATGACCGAGTAGACAAGCTCCCTGGCGGGGCCAACCTGATTGCGTGTGACGGCAAGAGCTGCAGTCACGAGGTGGCCTGGCCCCCGGGAAAAGGTGTGTGTGTGTGTTTTTTAATGTATTTGTACACACACTTAGCCTGCTTTTTACCTTGGCTAACCTTGGTGTTACAATCGTGGGGAAATACATTTGCAGCTATAAATGGTAACGTAACAAACTGATTGTTTGGTGTGCAATCTTTGTACATGTCAAACAGTTTCCGAAAGAGGGGAAAGCGCTTCACAGGAAGAAATGCCAAAACGATGGAGTTTTGGTATAAGGCAGTCTCAAAGGTGTGAAGAGATCAAAAACCTGTCACTTGAACAGCGGAACACTACAAAAACAGTCTGTAATGAGTACTTATAATGTTACGCAACGTTCCAAATCACTCCAATCTGCCTCATGCTGCAGAGGGCTGCCCCTTCCAGCCTGTTCAGAGAGCTTGACCTAGAACATTACAGACCACGGAGCATCCTAAAACACCATTTTTCCGCATCATGCTGCAGAGGGCTATCCTTTCCAGCCTGTTAAAAGCTTAACCTGAAACATTACAGATCACAGGGCATTTTGAAACACCATCTTTCCGCCTCATGCTGCAGAGGGCTGTTCTCTTCCTCCCCCCAAGAGAGAGGGCACACCCGCCAAGGAGTACCCCTTCCCTATCGACCCCTTCCAGCAGACGGCAGTCAATTGCTTGGAGGCTGGTGAGTTGGACACCAGAGGAAGTGTGGCTTGAGGCTGTGGCGGCTAAAAAGCAAGTCCGAGTCCGGGTCTTAGTGTGTAGGCGGTGCATTGCTTGGAGGTTGGTAAGAGGGGGGGGGGGTGCGCGCGCGCGCGCGTGTGTGTGTGTGTGTGTGTGTGTGTGTGTGTGTGTGTGTGTGTTGTGTGTGTGTGTACCAAGTTTTCAGAGCCTCAACATGTGCCACAGTGCTTGTGGCCCCCACCGAAAGACAGCTGACAAGTGCTCAGAGGCCGGTGAGTGGGGATATGACGCACGGCCAAGTCCTTCCCAACATACCTATCGATAGTTCAGTGAAGATGGCCCGAGCTAGGGCCTTATATAGCGTTTTATGGTCTATTATGGGCTGCAGAGTAGAGATATAAGTCATAATTTTATGTATGCAGGCATTTCGGCGGGGAATCTAATGCAGAGTACAGACTCAAGTCATGGTTTTATGTATGCGGGCGTTTCGGCGGGGAATCTAATGCAGAGTAGAGACGCAAGCCATGGTTTTATGATGTACGCGGGCATTCCAGCAGGGAATGTAATGCTGGCGAGATGGGTGGCCTGAGGCAGTGAGTGACCTAGAAGCAAGTAGGGGTCTTTTGAAGGGGTGGCCTTTGACGACAAAGAATGTAACGTAGGCGAGATGGGTGACCTGAGGCAGTGAGTGACCTAGAAGCAAGTAGGGGTCTTTTGTAGCAAGTAGGGGGCTTTTGAAGATGGGTGGCATGGCAAGAAGGGGGCTTTTGGAGATGGGTGGCCTGAGGCAAAGCGTGACCTAGAAGCAAGTAGGGGTTTTTTGAAGCAAGTAGGGCTCTTTTGAAGCACGTAGGGGGCTTTTGAAGCAAGTAGGGGCCTGAACGCCTATCTGGTGAGTGGGGGATGAGCAGGTTGGTCTGAGACGGCAAAGATTCACATGTGAAAACAGTCCTAAATATGTATCTGTAGGCACTGACACACTGGGAGGCCGGTAGGAAGGGAATGAGAGGGGTGGCCTTTGATGACAAAAACTCACATGTGGAAAAAGTCTTGAAAATGTATCTGTAGGCACTGACATACCGGGAGGCCGGTAAGGTAGGGAATGAGAGGGGTGGCTTCTGATGACAAAGATTCACGTGTGAAAAAAGTCCTGAATATGTATCTGTAGGCACTGACATACTGGAAGGCTGGCGAGAAAGGGGATGAGAGGGGCGGCCTGAGACGACATGTAGTCAAATAGCACAAGGGCCTGGATGTGTATCTGTAGGCGTTGAAATACTTGAGGGCTGGGAGGTGGGGAGTGGGGGAAAAGTGGTTTTGGCGAGACGGTTAAAAAGAGGAGCCTGAGTGTTTTGAAGGGAGTGGAATGCTTGAGCAATGTCTTGACATTTTTAGGGATCAAGCACTCCCCTTCTATCTATTTTTAACGCCATTATCTTTTTTGTGCTATGTTTCTGTTCCACATACCAGTCTTTCAATCAACATGAACTAACAAAGTGAGTATACAGATACATAGGTTGGGCGAAGCCGTATATATACGCCGTATATTCGATGAAATCCCTGTATGAAAACCGTATATTTGACCGTATATATGCGGTTTTAGCCAACCCTACAGATACAGGTTTACAAAAAAAAAGGCCTTAAGAAGTGCGACTACTAGCGTTATAGATACACTCACAGATGCATGCACAAACAGCTACATCAAACACACTCAGGCCACTCCGTGCTGGTGGCGGCCCACACCTCAGCTTGATGCATACACAGACACACTTAAACAAACAACTACATCAAACACACTCAGGCCACTCCGTGCTGGTGGCGGCCCACACCTCAGCTGGAAAGACAGTGGTGGCAGAATATGCGTTTGGCATGGCGCTCAGGTGCGTGTACGTGTAAAGCGTGTGTGTGTACGTGTGTGTGTGAGTGTGTAAAGCGTGTGTGTGTATGTCTGTGTGTGTGCGTGTACGTGTTAAACGTGTGTGTATGTGTGAGTGTGTGAGTGAGTGTAAAGCGTGTGTGTGTGTGTGTGAGTCTGTGACACGCTGCTCCTGTGCTTTGGTGCAGGATGAAACCCTCTTAAAATATACGCTCGTTAAAGTCCTTGGCAACAACTTTGTGTTCTCCTCATCCAAGTTAAGCATAACCATGCTCCTTTCTTTCGCTCGCAGGGACAAGGCGCGTGTGGTGTACACGTCACCCCTCAAGGCTCTCAGTAACCAAAAGTGAGTGAGATGCCCTTGTGGCACAACACTCTCATGCTCTATGTTCACATCAAGCAGTCTAATTTTGCTCGCACAAACTTTGGGTTCAGTCTGGTTTGCATGCAAGCATACAAACAAACATATACAAGCATGCACACAAGCATACACAATACACATAAGCATACACACGAGCACACACACAAGCACACACGTGAGCATGCACACAAGCAGATATACACAAGCATATGCACGAGTGCACACACAAGCATACAGGTGAGCATACACACGAGCACACACACAAGCACTCACGTGAGCATGCACACAAGCAGATATACACAAGCATACGCACGAGTGCACACACAAGCATACACATGAGCATGCACACGAGCGCACACACAAGCACACACGTGAGCATGCACACAAGCAGATATACACAAGCATACGCACGAGTGCACACACAAGCACACACGTGAGCATGCACACAAGCAGATATACACAAAAGCATACACACGAGCATACGCACAAGCGCACCCACGTGCATGCACACAAGCATTATGTAAGCGTGTAGCTGACAGCCCTTGACAAAAGTAAGTGGAATGCTTTTGGCAACAGCGTTTCCTGCTTCATTGAAACACATGGGCAGTAAACAGCATTGCCTACTTAATTGCCATTGCCATATGAAATATAAAGCCCTCAGCAATTGAGCTGGATGCCTTTAATATAGCCGATAACGTTTCCCGCTTTATTAAACCGCACAAGCAGTAGAGACATAATTGCGTGCCATCTTAAGCCCTCAGCAAGTGAGCTGGATGCTTTCAATCCTGCCGATGACGTTTGCCGCTTTATTGAACCCCATAGGCAGTAAACAATAATGTACCTCATCATTGATAACCACAAGTGGGGACTTGATGCACTGACTGCATAACTATGCGCCGGTGTCAATGTAATAACATACCTGAAGGCACACTTACAAAAGAAAGGTTGAATTGCAAAATGTAAGATTGCAAGCACGTAAAGGATCGCACGCATGCGCACACACACACACATTCACACATACGCTCGCACACACACGTACACATACACACATGCTCACCACTTACACACACATACGCAAACACATACACACATGCTCACCGCTAACACACACACACACACACACACACACGCACACACACACATGCAAACAGGTACCGCGAGTTTTACGAGACGTTCTCCGATGTGGGCCTCATCACCGGTAGGACTGAGCTGGTGTACTGATTTGCTGACAGTTCCACCAGCAGTTTCTCAGCGTAATTAAACAGTCACACCTCAAATGAGTAGGCGATCACTGGCTGGGCTGAGTTGGTGTACTGAGTTGCTGACGATTCCACCAACGGTTTCCTAGCGTATAGAAGCAGGGATGCCAAAAAGCGGCTTTGACCATTGCGTGGTTGAGGGGCAGCAGTTTGTGCACGCGAATTACTTAACTCTTGCGTGGTTGAAAATCGAAGGGGATGGGTAGGGCTTATGACAACAGGGATGGGTAGCTGCCCTGAATCAGCTTATGAAAACAGGTACACTTCAAATGAGTGGATGATCACTGGCAGGACGTCAAATGAGTGGATAGTCATAGTGGGCTTCAAAGGAGAGGCAGGGCAGGGCTGAGCTGATGTAATCGTTCTCAGCTTGTGCAACAACAAGCATATGGTTAGGGTTGGCCAGAATCATATATATATATATATATATACAGTGTATATACGGTACTTTTGGCAGGGAAATCACCAAATATACGGTCATATACGGTGGATACATACGGTTCTGGCCAACCCTACATATGGTCCCCAGCTACTGGAACAATCAGATCATGAACACTGGTAGGGTTGCCCGGTCCACGTTTGGAATTGCAAGACACCCACGTATGAATGGTTCTATTCTGTTTGCATCGTGAGATGGCGGTGGAATTATTTACAAGGAAATGAAAAGATGAACATACGTACAAAGCAAGAGAATGCTTTTTAATGATCTCACTTTGCTGCTCTACAAGAACTGGAGTTCAAGCGTTACACACTAAACTCGGCAGTTCCCAGCTACTGGAATAATCAGGTCAATGAACATTGGTAGGGTTGCTCGGCCCACGTATGAAATTGCTTGACACCAACATATGGTATTGCATGACACCCACGTATAATTTCCGATGTTTTTTGGCCCGCTGCGTCATAACAAATACTAGATTTGATAGTGCTGCTCAGCCTACCTTTCAATCTACAAGACTACAATTCCAGGGGTTGCTTAGCTTATACAATGATAAGCACATGGTAATTGAGTTGATGCTCCGAGTATGAAGCTTGGTGCAGTGGTTTTATCTGGCAATCGACCTCTGGAATGCTTGTAAGACCTTTGGAATGCATGTAAACAACTCAACTTATGATGATGTTAATCGTCCTCCCTTGATCGTGATGCCTTCCCTTTCCTATAGTGATGGTCATAAGCGAGATTGTAGTGATCGTGATGGCCATAAGCGAGTGATGGCCATAAGCGGGTAATGGCCATAAGCGAGATCGTAGTGATAGTGATGGCCATGTGCAAGTGATGGCCATAAGCGAGATTGTAGTGATAGTGATGGCCATAAGCGAGTGATGGCCATAAGCGAGATCGTGATGCCTTCCCTTACCTATAGTGATGGCCATGACCAAGCAGTTGGACTGAAATACCTGTGGACTGAAATACCTTTGGACTGGAATACCTGGGAAACACAACTCGTCATGGTACACAGCCTGCTCCCTTGATCGTGCTGGCTTCCCTTACCTATAATGAATGCCATGACCAGGCAGTTGGACTGAAATGCATTTTCTGGAAACACGACTCGTCATATGGTACACAGCCTCTGCTCCCTTGATCGTGCTGCCTTCCCTTACCTATAGTGATGGCCATAACCAGGCAGTTGGACTGAAATACCTTTTGGGAAACACGACTCGTCATGATACACAGCCTCTGCTCCCTTGATCGTGCTGCCTTCCCTTACCTATAATGAAAGCCATGACCAGGCAGTTGGACTGAAATGCATTGTTTGGAAGCACGACTCGTCATATGGTACACAGCCTCTGCTCCCTTGATCGTGCTGCCTTCCCTTACCTATAATGAATGCCATGACCAGGCAGTTGGACTGAAATGCATTGTTTGGAAGCACGACCCGTCATATGGTACACAGCCTCTGCTCCCTTGATCGTGCTGCCTTCCCTTACCTATAGTGATGGCCATAACCAGGCAGTTGGACTGAAATGCATTGTTTGGAAGCACGACTTGTCATGATGCACAGCCTGCTCCCTTGATCGTGCTGAATCAAACTTGTGTCATCACTACCAGAGAGTCTCTTTCAGCTTTCCCTCCTCACCATACACAAGAGTAGGGTTGGCCAGAACCGTATATATACACTGTATATGACCGTATATATGGTGAATTCCCTGCCAAAAATACCGTATACACACCGTATATATATGGTTCTGGCCAACCTAACACAAGAGAAGTTGGTCACAATTCTGACTTGTTTGATCACCGTAGTCACATGAAAGAGCTAGAAGAGCTTTAAACAAAATTTTCCCAGTACCGCATGCACACAGGGGTGCACGTTGCACACTTTCTTAACATGTTCTCCCTTATACACACACACAGGAGACGTGGTCTTCAACCCTAGTGTTCTTACATTGGCCACTTTTCTGACGACATTCCCCCTCACACGTACACAGGAGACGTGGTCATCAACCCTAGTGGTCTTACATTGGCCACTTTTCTGACGACATTCCCCCTCACATGTACACAGGAGACGTGGTCATTAACCCTAATGCTTCCTGCCTGGTCATGACCACCGAGATTTTGAGGTCCATGCTATACAGGGGCTCAGGTGTGTGCGTATGTGTGTATGGATTTTGCGTGCATGTGAATGCATATGTGCTTTAGCGTCTATGCCAAAAAATTATTTAAGGCCTTGCTGGAGGGCAAAAATATGTCTGCTCACACACACGCACACACACACTCTCCCTCTCTCTCCCTCTCTCTCCCTCTCTCTCTCTCTCTCTCTCTCTCTCTTTCTCTCTCTCTCCCTCCCTCCCTCTCTCTCTCTCTCTCTCTCTCTCTCTCTCTCTCTCTCTCTCTCTCTCTCTCTCTCTCTCGCTCTCTCTCTCTCCCTCTTGTGGTCACAAACACACTCTCACACCTGCTTTTCCAATTGCAGAGGTGGTGCGGGAGGTTTCTTTGATTGTGTATGATGAGATCCACTACTTGCGAGATAAGGTGCGTGCCAACGTATGAGTGAAGATAGTATACTCAATAGGAAGCCGTTCCAGAGAGCATTTGCAACGCCTTGTAACTTTGTTGCAATATGTCTGTGTGTGTGTGTGTTTGTGTGTGCGTGCGTGCGTGTGTGCGTGTGTGTGTCTACGTGCGTGTGTGTGCGTGTGTGTGTGTGTGAGAGAGAGAGAGAGAGAGAGAGAGAGAGAGAGAGAGAGAGAGAGGAGCGCATACTTAATACAAAGCCAATGCAGAAAGCAATTGCAACGCCTTGCAACTTTGATATAATATGTGTGTGTAGTCACATTCAGGAGTGTGGTGTGGTGTAGGAGGTAACGCAATGCAATATAATCCACCTCGTGATATGCACGTATTACATCAAGTACGCGTGTGTACGTGCGTGTGTGTGTGTACTCGTACACAGGAGCGAGGTGTGGTTTGGGAGGAGAGCATCGTGCTTGCGCCTAAGAGTGCACGCTTTGCATTCTTGTCGGCCACAATCCCCAACGCGCGCGAGTTTGCAGAGTGGGTGTCAAAGGTACGTGCGACGTGCTTCAGGCTCCACGTGTGATGTTGCCTTCAGTAGTCTACCAATCAAGCCTGTTGTGTTGATTGTATCTTGCAACCCTGCTTTGTATTCTGTGTATGTAGGCATGTAGGGTTTCGGCAGCCTTGCTCATATTTATGCATAATGACACGCTTGTTTAAATTCCGTTCTGCTCCTTTGTCTTGTGGCATGTTCTGTTGCAATAGTAAGAGCTACCAAGAGGTCTGGACTTGTTAAATTTCTTTGTGGAAAAAATATGTGTGTGTCTGTATGTGTGTCTGTACTAACAGACGGAGAAATATGTGTGTTGTGTCATTTACTCAAGAAACGTGCACCCGTATTCATACCCACGCACACTCAAATGCATGCACACGCATGCACATACACACACACTCACACACACAAATAACGCTCCCACAGTTGCCACCACAAACAATGTGTGCAAACGTTTTGCACACAAAACATCAGGGTTGTTCAGTTCGTTTTTTTGGGAGCAAGAATTTGGTAAAATCGTGAAAGTTTTAGAACCCTCGAGCTGTTCAAAGGGTTCAATGTGCAATCTTGGGAAACGGGGGCCCTTGGGCTCCTCCCCCCACCTTCAAATCTTCCCAATTAGTCGTGTATCCTTATAATTATTATAGGGGGAAAAAGGGGGCTGGAATGGGACCATGTCATCATTGTAGAGCAGAAAAAGGAGAACCTGAAGGTGCAGTGCAAGTGCCGCGTTGTACAAATCCTTGGCAGTTCAGAAAGTGTGACAAGTTTGGCCAGAAGACCAAGGAAACTTCCTGGCCTGATACAGATTACAGATCAAGTTTCACATGTAAATCATTGAACATGTTACTTTTACTGCAAGGAACGAGTGGGACTGAACTGGGGGGGGCTGCTGTCCCTTGCAATTTTGACAGACGCATGCTGTGAAGTTCGACGAACTCCTAAAAATTCGTTGATCTCTGACCGAACTCCGAACGGCACTTTTCATATTCGTTTGAATGCGTGAAAGTCTGCGAACCCAAACTTTTGGCCGAACCTCGAACTGAACAACCCTGCAAAAAATACTTATTTGCAACGAGTGGCTGCTAGAGAAAACTTGTTCTAAAATGTGCTGCATTCTTAAACTCGGCGGGAATTAAAAATTCCTGTTTTATTGTGCGTCAATGAGTGCGTGTTGCTACCTGACCTACTTGGTCTGCACAGGCTGAACAGGTTTTGAAAATCCATACGATCTTACAACTTATTTTGTTGCCATAAACGCTTTCGATCCTTTGTATCTGTCAGAGGTCAAGGGTGCTAGAACTGCTGAGTTCAGTGTGTAACACTTGAACTCCAGTTCTTGGAGTGAAGCAAAGTGATATCACTCATACGACTGTGTTCCTTTCCAGTTTTTTTTTTTTCTTAATCCTTTCAACTGCTATTCTATCTTAAGGTGAATTTAATTTTCTTTTTACAATGCCCAGAATGGGGAACAACTCATCTCGTTCCCGCAGTCAAAATCTGTCCTTTCTTGGCCTCCTTCTCTCCCTGCTATGCAAAGCCTCTGTATTCGACATTCTTGACGGGTTATTGTCAGCGTCAGAGTTTGGCGCCATGTTGCTCCTTGAATTCGGGGAAACGTTCACGGAGTTCCTCACATTTCTCCCCCCCTGCTCTGTTCCCCTCCTTCACGCGCTATACTCTACTGTTCCGACTGTCGTGACAAAGATGTTCAAGCTGGCTACTGTTACGACTGTCGTGACAAAGATGCCATGGCTTGAACATCTTTACCACGATAGTGGTGCGGATGGTGTGCTCTACGTTCGCGTTGTGTTCTACGCTTCACGACCTGTGACCGCGGTTCTCCATGCAACGGCGGGTTTTGTGGTCCTCACCTCTTTTTCTTTTCGCGGCCCACCTGGTCGGCTTCTTTTTCTCTGGCGCTCTGGCGCTCTGCTCGTGCCTGGTGCTGCTAGATAGCTACGTTATTCAAATTATGGGTTTGAGTACTCCCGGTTCGGATCTTTTTATTTACTTGTGAATAATCCACCGCCATCTCACGATGGAAACGTTATAGAACCATGCCTACATTGCGTGTGTAATATTCTCCCAGCAGTACGCTCTCAAAATCGTAGCTGGTAATCTCCAGTCATGCAGAAGTGTTTAAAACTAGGGTTGGCCAGAACCATAAACATACGGTGTATTCACGGTATTTTTGGCCGGGAAATCACCTAATACACGGTCACCATGTATATATATGTAGGGTTGGCCAGAACCGTATATATGCAACGTATATGACCGTACATTTGGTGATTTCCCTGCCAAAAATACCGTATATATACACCGTATATATATGGTTCTGGCCAACCCTACATATATGCTGTTCTGGCCAACCCTGAGTACTACGAGCATCACCCATACTATGCTGGGAAAAAGAGAAAAATCGTACCACACATACACGCACACACAGACACATGCACACCTACAAATGCACACCTACAATGCACACCTACAATCAGTGATGTGCCGGTCCGGTTCCCTGTCCTGTACGATATGGTACGGTTACGGTATGGTACGGTACGGTTAGACCATATACCGTGCGTGCGTCCACGATCACTTCAGATGTTGAATAATTATTTGGCAAAATAACTAAATTTAATAATTGTCAGAGCCCTCTCCGAACTGCAACTTAAAATTTTATTGATATTTTTAGTACTTTTTGGGCACTTAAGGGTACAGAACACAACGGTGAAGTGCCCCTTACAAATTTCAACTTTTTCTGAACTGAAAACGAAAATTTAATTTGGTTATTAATTTGGTCTCACGAAGCAATCGTGGACGCACGGTATACAATAAGATACTGTACGGTACAGTGCATAAGGCTGGAAATTTGCCTAATTTTGAGCTAAGGGTCATTTTGGATCATTTTTCCAAAATACAAATGTTGTGACTTACATATCTCCAATGTAAAAGTAATATGAATTTTCGAAGAGGAAAGCACACAAAAGGAATTGGGGTGAAAAAGCAAAGGATCTCTCTGACCAGGAATTGATTCCAGGACCTCCTTTTTCCCTGCAAAAAGGCAAAATACGGTGGACCATACTAGCACGGATTGGACCGTATTATTCCTTCGACCGTATTATACGGTTTTGGACCGTTTTGTACCGTGACCGTATTGATATACAGTTCGAAAATGAAAATGAAAATACAGCGTACTGGCGCATCACTGCCTACAGTGCACATTTACATTGCACACCTTCATTGCACACACAGACACATGCACACCTACAAAAATACAGAAACACATAACACACATAAATCTATTACATTACACGCAGGTGCACGGCTCTCCCTGCCATGTAGTGTACACTGACTACAGGCCCACCCCCCTCCAGCACTATATCTTCCCAGCAGGTGTGTATACATGTGTGTGTGTTTGTGTGTGTGTGTGTGCAGATCTCCCTGCCATGTAGTGTACACAGACCACAGGCCCACCCCCTTCCAGCAATACATCTTTCTAGCAAGTGTGTGTGCTTTAGTGTGTATTTGTGTGTGTTATATCTGTATATCTGTGTGTATATATGCATGTGTATGCGTATTTACTTGTGCACCTGCAGACAAATATATCTTCTGATCAGCAACTTTTGTATACCATATGTCTCAGGGTTGACCAGGACCATAATACATACGGTGTATACACAGTATTTTTGGCAGGGAAATCACCAAATATACGGTCGCATACGGTTCTGGTCAACCCTACGTGTGTGTGGTGCGTCTGTTTGCACGTGTGCACGTGCTCGTAATCAATGCACGTGTTGTGCAGGAGCACAGCTTCAGATCAGTGTGTACCACACTTTTCCTTTCCTGCACAAATTCTTGTACACATCCCATTGTGTGTGGGCTCGTATGATCCGTCCAGCATGATCCATTTGACATGATCCATTTGACATGATCTATCCGACATGCTGCGCTGTTACTAGCACATATGTCGGCTCTGGGTTGGCTTTGGGATGGTGAATGTGGCCCACATACACACAACGCACACAATCTCATTTGCACACACACACACACACATACACACAGGTGGTGATGGCCTGTTCATGGTTGTGGATGAAGGCGGCATTTTCAGGGAGGACAACTTCCAGAAAGCGGTTACCCAGCTTAACGATGCGGGTGCAGACGGTGGGTGTTAGTAGTGGATACGATCTGAGTGAGCAACAGCAACTTTATAATCGTGTGCAGTGTACTTTGAAGGATTGTCATCCAGCTGCTGAGCAATGTGGGTGCAGACGGTGGGTGTTAGTAGTGGATACGATCTAAGTAAGCAACAGCAACTCTATAACCTTGTGCAGTGGATTTGGAAGGACAAATATTTAGCTGCTGAGCGGTGCGGGTGCAGACGGTGGGTGTTAGTAGCGAATATAATTTGAGTGAGCGACAGCAGCTCTGTAACCTTGTGCATAGGACTTGGAAGGACAGTTATTTAGCTGCTGAGCGGTGCGGGTGCAGACGGTGGGTGTTAGTAGCGGATAGGATCTGAGTGAGTGACAGCAATTCTTTGAGTTTGTGCTGTGGATTTGGAAGGATTATTATCCAGCTGCTGACGATGCAGGGTATGTGCCTGTGTCTTTGCTGCGTTTGCCATGAACACACACAAACACATGTATACACCCATACACACAAATGTATAAGCAAAAGACACACACACACAATCACACGTACACACATGCTTACGCACGCATGCACGCACGCACGCACGCAGGCAAGGGCAAGAAGATGGTGAAGGCCTCCAACAAGCCTGGAGAGGCTCAGGGCGAAAAAAGTGACATCTTCAAGATCACTAAGATGATTATGGAGAGAAACTACGAGCCGGTGTGTGTGTTTGTGTTTATGTGTGTGTATGTGTTTATGTGTGTGTGTATGTGTTTATGTGTGTGTGTGTGTGTGTGTGAGAGACACACACACACACACACACACACACACACACAGAGAGAGAGAGAGAGAGAGAGAGAGAGAGAGAGAGAGAGAGAGAGAGAGAGACACACACACACACAGAGAGAGAGAGAGATGTGTATTTTGAACCTCTGGCAGCATGCAGCCTTGTTGCTCACTACCATGATTCTGAGCCTGCTTCCTCAATCGCAAGCATGATTTCAAAACAGGAACAGCAAAGTAAGAATTACGATTTGAAACTCGCATTTGTGTGGTACATAAATATATTCCCGACTGATGACGTATGGATATACCTAAGTATGTGTCAATACATTGTAGTCAGGAGAAGCCTTAGGAGCTAGCTGTCATGCCCACAGCATTTTCTGCACATATGCTCACGCACACACACAAATCACGTAGACACACATACACACACAGCATGTAGACACGAACACACACACACACACACACACGCACACACACACACGCAGACACACACACACAGCATGTAGACACGAACACACACACACACACACACACACACACACACACACATACGCACACGCACACGAAGGTCATCGTGTTCAGCTTCAGCAAGAAGGAGTGTGAAAAGCTGGCACTCAACATGGCCCAACTTGACTTGAACGATGATGACGAGAAGAAACTGGTGGACACCATCTATTGGAACGCAATGGACTGCCTTAGCGAGGTAAGTGCTTGTGTGTGTGTATGTGTGTGTGTATGTGTGAATATATATATATATATGTGTGTGTGTGTGTGTGTGTGTGAACGCGTGGATGTGTGTATGTGTGAATATATATTGTATATCTATATATATGAGTGTGTGTGAACGCGTGGACACCATCTACTGGAACGCAATGGACTGCCTCAGTTAGGTACGTGTTTGTATGCGTATGTGTGTGCATTTGTCTGTGTGCGTGTGCGTGTGTGTGTGCTTGTTTGCATGTGTGTCTTCATAACTGTACTCTTTGCTCTCTCATTGTGTTCCTGTCTGCAGAGCGACCAATAGTTGCCACATCCCAACGCACACCAGCTCAAGCGTGGCTCAGAGGAGAATGTTTCCTCTTCATCTGCTCATTGTGTTCCTGTCTGCAGAACAAACGATAGCTGCCCATGAAAATTTAACGCACACCTGCTCAGGCGAGGCTCAGAGAACAAGCGCCTTGATGCTTTATAATGTTTCCTCTTCAGCTGCTCATTGTGTTCCTGTCTGCAGACAAGCGATAGTTGCCCATTAAAATCTAACACATACCTGCTCAGGCAAGGCACAGAGAACAAGCGCCTTGATGCTTTATAATGTTCCCCCTTCAGCTGCTCATTGTGTTCCTGTCTGCAGAACAAACGATGCTGCCCATTTAAATCTAACGCACACCTGCTCAGGCGAGGCTCAAAGAACAAGCGCCTTGATGCTTTATAGTGTTCCCTCTTCAGCTGCTCATTGTGTTCCTGTCTGCAGAACAAACGATGCTTCCCATTTAAATCTAACGCACACCTGCTCAGGCGAGGCTCAGAGAACAAGCGCCTTGATGCTTAATAATGTTCCCTCTTCAGCTGCAAAGTTTGTTCCTGCCTGAAAAACGACCAACAGCAGCCTGACTGCTCGACCTGTCTTACACAATAGCCCTCATTACTTGAACAAGTGTGTCCTTTTCAGCAGTGCGCACACGCTAAAACGCAGTGGCTTCTGATGTCCTAGCTTTTATTCTCTGTTCGTTCTGTGATCTTACCTGGAGATCGATTAATGGTTACCCGCTATCAATGCCATCCTGCCCATGCTGAAACACACACACACACACGTACACACATCACATATCACAGTTTGTTGCTTGAATTGCATTGGCATTAATTGGCTCACAGTCCTGTTGCTGTGTTCCTGTCTGCAGGATGACCAACGATTACCCCAAGTCAATGCCATCCTGCCCATGCTGAAACACACACACACACACACACGTACACACACATCACATATCACAGTTTGTCGCTTGAATTGCACTGGCATTAATTGGCTCACAGTCCTGTTGCTGTGTTCATGTCTGCAGGATGACCAACGCTTACCCCAAGTCAATGCCATCCTGCCCATGCTGAAACGTGGCATTGGAGTCCATCATTCAGGGCTGCTGCCGATTGTGAAGGAAGTGATTGAGGTGCTCTTCCAGGAGGGGCTGCTGAAGGCGCTGTTTGCCACAGGTGGGTGCCGTTGTGTGCCTCTTACTTGCACACCTTACTTGGTTGATGTTGGGCACCAGAGGAGAGATCGTGATACAGGAGAGCAGCATGTACAGAAGACCCGTGGACCTCACACAGATGTACTCTTTCAGGAGCCTGAAAGCGCCGCCAAAGACATTTCCTGCATCGTGAAGATAGTGTGCCAAAAAGGACTGCTGGAAGTGCTGTGGGTCACAAGTAGGCGTCGCTGTTTTATGTCTTAGCTGATGTGTACGATGGTAATGAAATGTGGTTTAGGTGATGGTACAAAATACAAAAGGGGCTAATGGAGCGAGCAACGGTTTGCGTCTGGAGGGGGTTACAAGGGGGTTACAAGGATGGCCTACAGCCCGAGACTCTGGCTGATGGCAAACACTCTGGCTGATGGCAAACACTCTGGCTAATGGAGTGAGCAACGGTTTGCGTCTGGAACACTCACATTTGTAGGGTTGACCGGAGCTGTGTGTTTACACCGTATATGACCGTACATTTGGTGATTTCACTACCAGAAATAACGTATATGCACCTGTCTCTGCACACTAACTAGCGAGTAGGGTTGGCCAGAACCGTATATATACACCACAGGGATGGGTCATACGGACTTTTGAGACGTCCCATACGGATTAATACGCCATTAATACGACATACGCGTATAATACGCAAACGTATTTTCGCTATTTTGGGGGGGTACCCTGGGCTTGCACCAACCACCCCCCAACCACCACCAAATTGTCCCCCCAGCCTCCAGAACATGATAATGCCTCCTGGTAAAGACCCTGAGTGGCATCGTGTTGTTGTTATGGGACAGAAGGGGCAGATTTACGAGATGCCAGATGCCAGATGCCAGAAATCCGAGATTTCAGCAGCGGTGGACCCCGCATCCGCGAGCACTTCATGAGGCAGAATCCCAGCCCAGCGTAGGTGTAGCAGCATGCAAAGCTGACCCGGCAGGAATCCTCAGGGCGTAGTCGCAGCGCTCGCATGGGAGAAATTGCTGATGCTAGCGCTCAGAGGGAGGAGCATGCAGGAAAAGAGAGGCACCTGCACAGGACTACAGCAAGCACATCAGCAGCAGCATCTACACAGTCATCGGACACCTGCAGCAAGAGGGCAGTGACCAAGGCTTGTGTGGATGCAGCTGTTGCACAATTCATCTCACGCTACAGGCACCACCTTCTGGGTTGTGGTAGCAATAAGCAAGTGATCATGCTACGTTCTGAGGGGCTGGGAGTTCCTCTGTGGGGCTCTAGAGGGCTTGGAAGTGCCTCTGGAAGGCTCTAGAGGGCCTGGGAGTGCTTCTGGGGGGCTCTGGGGGGCTTGTGGCTGCAAAGTTCGTTAAGTGCCAAAAATCGTATTATACGGAGCAATTTGTATAATACGGTTAAATATGTGATAAATACGATACGACGTATAATACGCCTACGCCGTATGACCCATCCCTGATACACCATATATGACCGTACATTTGGTGATTTTCCTGCCAAAAACACCGTATACATACCGTATATCGTATATATGTAATATATATGTGTGTATGTATGTATGAATGAATCTGGCCAGCCCTTCACATTTGATCATCCATACAAACTTCCGAGGCAAAGTTGCTCACAGCAACAAGCAAGCGTGCATGCGCACTACAGTGTGATTGTGTGATTGCTTATTGTGGCCACTGCCGACATTTTGTTCACACTACAGTGTGACATTTCGTTCAAACTACAGTGTGACATTTCGTTCACAATACAGTGTGACATTTCGTTCACACTACAGTGTGACATTTCGTTCACACTACAGTGTGACATTTCGTTCACACTACAGTGTGACATTTCGTTTACAATACAGTGTGACATTTTGTTCACACTACAAGTGAACGAACAATACACTACAGTGTGACATTGCGTTCGCACTACAGTGCGATTGCTGATTGTGGCCACTGCCGACTTTTCGTTTTCTGCCCGACATGCCCGTTAGAATAGTGGCTTTCTTAGCAGGATGCCTCTCACGTGTGCGTGCACATGCGTGCTGATGGTATGGCAGGGACCTTCTCCACCGGGCTCAACATGCCTGCCAAAACGGTGTTGCTTATTTAGATGTCCGGAATAGGGGACGGGGTGCCTCTCACATGCGTGCACATGTGTGCTGATGGTGTGGCAGCTACCTTTTCTGCCAGACTCAACATGCCCGCCAAAACAGTGGTATTAATTAGCATGTCAAAATAAGGGTATGGCTTGTCTCTTACACGTCTTTGTGCATGCCATTAAAGCTGCGTTGTGCTTATGGATGCTCCCGCAGAGACCTTTTCTGCCGGGCTCAACATGCCCGCCAAAACAGTGGTATTATTTAGCATGTCAATATAAGGGTATGGCTTGTTTCTTACACGTCTTTGTGCATGCCATTAAAACTGCGTTGTGCTTAACTGCGTTGATGCTCCCGCAGAGACCTTTTCCACCGGGCTCAACATGCCCGCCAAAACGGTGGTGTTCACCAATGTGCGTAAGTTTGACGGGGGCAGCTATCGTTGGATCAGCAGTGGGGAATACATCCAGATGAGTGGGCGTGCTGGGCGGCGTGGCCTGGATGACAGAGGTGTGTGTGTCAAGTATATGTGTTCATGTGTACACATTTGTGTTAGAGGTGTGAGTAGATGAGTGTGTATATGAGCGGGCGTGCTGGGCGGCGTGGCTTGGATGACAGAGGTGTGTGTGTGTGTGTGTCAAGTATATGTGTTCATGTGTACACATTTGTGTTAGAGGTGTGTGTAGATGAGTGTGTATATGTGCGGGCGTGCTGGGCGGCGTGGCCTGGATGACAGAGGTGT
>Ga0307942_1000382_pt1 | contig 29966 bp, 30 predicted proteins | sample OrgLakmetagen175_FD_201846 | JGI IMG/M metagenome (GOLD analysis project Ga0307942, IMG submission 201846) | Saline water microbial communities from Organic Lake, Antarctica - #175 | ecosystem: Environmental > Aquatic > Non-marine Saline and Alkaline > Saline | place: Antarctica: Organic Lake... | reverse complement strand
GTGATAAATGTGAGTGTGGAGAAGTTCAAGATGAGAAGCATGTGCTTTTCTTTTGCAAGTGTGCTGAAGTGTGCGAGCTGCGCATGAGATACAGAGACCTTTTTGAAAGAATGTTTAAGACTCTGTGGGTGTTTGCTCCTTCAAGCTCTGAATTTATTCCTTTCTTAACGTGTCATCACAGTATCAATGATTTTGAGATCAATGCATTCCTGAATCAAGACTCATACAGACTCCTCAAGTTTGTGTCAGATTTAGTTTCAATTTTCGACACTGGTTAATTTTTTTCACCAGCCAATTGCCATCAGCCAGAGACTCGGGCTGTAGGCCATCCTTGTAACCCCTTGTAACCCCTCTGAGGTAACCTGAGATAACTGCGTACATTTGGGCAGGATGAAAGATAAAGAGAGAAAGGTGCACAAAGGGAAGGCAAATGACAACCAGTTGCTTTAAGCTTATTCTGGAACACAAGGAACTGTTTTGCACTACCGAAACAGGGCATAAAATGGCACAACAAAAAGGAATGAAAAGGGCAACTTTTTAAAGAAGCACACTTATAAGAGGACTTACAACAAGCGTGTTTTACGGTAGCGTCAAGACAAAAGCACATCCATTCCCCCACATATAAAATGACGCGCTATAAAATGGGGCCGACAGCAAGTTTTCTTCTAGCACGAGTCCTATTTTAGCCCGATGGTGACAAAGGCAGCGGAGTGGGGGGCCAATGAAAGTGCCACCGAGAAGAAAGAGATAACGTTCCATCCCATTACTATGTGGATCACTGTGCATCGCTTGATTCTCATACTCCTCTTAACTCAAGCTGCTGTTCTGTCGAGCCGCTATGACAACTGCCATTGCCACCACACAAACAAATGCTGCTACTGCCAATGACGTGCTGCTGCTTCTGCTGCTGCTACTGCTGCTACATCCTTCCTTCCTCGATAGCTCTTCGGTAAGGGCAGAGGAAATATGGAAGTCCTTGCCGCCATTGCAGAACCTTTGTTGTGCTTGTTGCTGTGCTTGCTGCTGCTGCTGCTGCTGCTCTTCATGCAGCCGGACAAAAGAGGGAAAGAGCTTTCTGCACCGAAAGGGAAGTTTAATACATTGGTCGAGGACTTGCATATAACAACAGCAAAGACAACGTTTTGCAGTGTCTTGTCTGTCTTGTCAGGACGTTTGCGGCATATAAAAAACTGTTTCCCAATTGCTTTAGCTGATTAAGGGCCTCTAATTAAACCAACCTTGGATTTGATAAGCGCTGACACAAGAGTGACTGTTTCAGCATATTTATACAAACTATTCAAGAATGTGGAAACTATTGAACAGGATGGCAAAGCGCTCTTGGACAAATGCTCATAAGTATTGATAGATCCAGTAGCTGTAGCTGCAGCAACCCATTTGTTGGTTTAAGCAAAGCATACCTAAATACTGGACTCCGCATGTTGTAGTCAAGACTGTTGGCAGCAAACGCCACTTTTTCAGCAGTAGTTGTGGTAATGCTGCCTGTACTTATATGGCCACTCTACAGAAAGGCATGCACAGAACTGTGGGTATTGGTTGTCTGCAACGTGTGATGTGCCACTGTAAGCATGAGGTGCGCCGACATATACTACTAGGTCCAGTGAATCTTTGCATAATGTACGCTAGCCCTGCCCATAGCATTGTATCACACGACGCAACTTGTACCACATTTTGCGTTAAAATCTTTCTTGGTGTGAACAAGGACAAAGCAAAGCGACACATACATAAGCATTCTTGCTACAGCATAACCTGATTGAATGACTTTTCCTCACCTCGTTGAAAAATGAAAGGAATGCGGTTAGGATAGTGGATAAGCTCCACATTGGATTCCAGCTCTCTGGGTGGAAATTCTGCAAGTGGAGTCAGGCAAGCTAAGAGCTATGACTTCGAAACAATGAGGTCTCTTGAGAATGCTAGTGTCACTGAGAGAGCAAAAGGCGGGCACTCACCTTGGGAGCGACGCATACCGGTATATGGAATTTTCTACCGTACCTATTCGTAATCAATACCTTTCTCGGTCTTTTGGCTAAGATCAAGTGTAGTGTGTAGTACTCAACCCGCACCCCAATTTCAGAAATATTTAGTAAAATCCCACACCTTCCTGCATTCCCAAAATATAATTGTTTGCCCTTCCCGCTCAACCCCACAGGGCTTGTAGCCCTGTCAGCACCAATAAGCTGTACAAACAGTTTTAATGAAAGAGAACACCACGAAAGGGCAAAGGAAAGCCAATATGCTGTTTGCATGTGAGTTTGTTCTCTGTTCTACTACTTGGCGCCCCCCCCCAAATCTGCTTCCTTTTCCTCTAGCCACTGTCACTGCTGCTGCTGCTGCTGCTGCTGCTATCCTCCTTGCTGCTGCTACTATTTCTGCCACGAGCTACTCAAGCGCAAGCGCACGGAACAAGCGTCATGTAAACAGAAGAGCTAAGTGCCAATGCCCCTGCTAAGCTGTGCCCCCATGCCCTTTCTGTGTCCCAAAATCCTAATTGATCTGTGAGACTGGTATCTTTCTTTGGCCTTCGCTGCCTCCTCCGCCCGCCGCTCAGTCTGTTTGTTCCGCTTTTGCTTGCTGTAGCTAGGCTCGGTCGGTTTCCAGCTGCTGCTCCTTTTGCTGCTGAAGCGCTACTTTCTGCTCGGCTGTCGCTGCCTTTTTGAAGAAGCTGCGCGCGTCTCGCTGAAAATTCACCTTCGGAGCCTTCGGAGCAAGCGATGCTGCTGTTGCTGCTGCTGATGCTGCTGGTGCTGCTGGGGCGGGGGATGGGGCGGGAGGGTCAGGAGGGGGCGGGGCGGGGGACCTCTTGTTGCTCATGACTTGCAGCGACCCAAAAACTCTATTAACACCAATCCCGCACAACCCCGCAGGGTCAAAAAAGATTTATATTGAAGCTTACCGCAGTCACCCCGCAGGGCGAAAAACGATAATTATGCGGGGTGTTATCAAAAAGGTACGGTAAACCAATATACACCTTTATGCCCGTATACAGGGTTATATCCTGATTGGTATGAAGCCCGTTGCACCTTAATTATCATTGTATGACGTATAGATCTTACCAGAGGGGGGCAACTGAGCTAATGCCCAAAACTGCTTCTCTATAACATTTAAGGGGCAATTACTCACACACATCAATTTTGAAACCAATACAGCTCCAAAGTAGGGCTGACATCATAAGCTACCAGAACATGTGCTTAGAGGTAGTTTAGTGAGTGCAAATTGACAGGAATAAAAACATACATTTAGTGCAGCTATACTCTAGGTAGGTGCTTTCCATGGGAGATAGCATCTTAATTGGCATGTCTCGCCAAAACACTCCGTTATTCATTCCATAGGTTCTGCAATGATCTTTGTTGTTTGTTGAAGGGATTGCAAAACAAAAAAAATACGAAAGTTGATGCAGTAGGTGATCTGTTCAGCAGAGAGTGGGATTCACACCGCAGAGGATTCAGCAGCAGATAGTGGGGTTCACACTGCAGCCAGTTAAGCATGGGCCCCAAGACTTGCAACTTGTGTGTTGCAGAGTAGCTGGAAGTCAGAATATCAGTCATTTATACCCTCAGCAAGGGTCCTAACTCTCCTGGAAAGGGGTGTAAGCCTCTAATATTCAAAACTGGGCTTGCCAAAGCTATCAAGCTATCCCAAGGCATGCCAGTCTCACGTGTTGCTCAGCTACTATGTTGAGTTGCTTCTGAGGGTGGGCAGCTGGTAAATGTGCAGCCTTCTGGTATGTGGCTTGAAAGATCACCTCAAAAACATCCTGACCAAATGGCCTGTCCATAGGTAATGAAGTAATCTAGTAAAATTCTTATCTAATTTTGGCAGTGAGAAAGCCTCAAAAAGGCCGATTATTGACCCATTCGGGCATTAAGCCTTTCCGAATTTTGCAAGCAATACGACAAAATCTCAAAAACTGGTACATACCGGTATAAACCGGCTCTAAAAGTATGTATACCGGTATCCCATCCCCTACTCTCACCGTCATCGACATGCAAAGCTGCTTGTTAATTTCAAATCTCCCGCTAGGTGTATGCATTGAAATTGCCGGCGGCTTGAAGGGAAACTGCGGACTGAATATAATCTACAGACCAATAGGAATTGTGAGTTAGAGCGCGGACAACAACAGCTGTGAGAGGCAGCAGAGGAATTCTAGCATACTGACCCTCAAACCATGCGTGTTCGCGCACCTTGCCCATGTACACTCCCCCAACAAAAGGGGTGTCTTTCACCCCCTCAATCACAAAAAACCATTCTAAGATTGAGGTAGGGGATGGGTGTGCTTCCACGTGAGGTACCGGTTCCTATAATAGAGAATTGTAAGGATTGATAGAGAGGTGGAAGAAATAGCCGCTCAGATGTGTAGCACAGCTGTTAGACAGCTGCAGAGGTAAGATCACCTCGTGCTTGTGTTGAGAGCAGTACAACTAAGTGTCGGACAGCACCCACAGAAAGACTGGATGCAGTGCAAGGACAAACCTTTAAAATTGCCTTGTACTCTTTCTGTAACCTGTGTTTGTTTACAAATAGACATGGGTGAATTGAGGTTGCATGCGTTCACTGTAGCAATTGTGGAAGAAAGTATATGTATAAGTAAGCGTCTGCACAAACTACATTCGCATGCAAGAGTGTGGTTGCAGTGGTATAAGCGCAGCAAGTTACACTTGTGTGTGTATGTGTATGTGTGTGTGTGTGTGTGTGTGTGCATCATACGCTTGGTGCACAGTATGCATACCGACGTGCATGTGCACGTATGTGTATGTAAGTGTACGCGTGTGTGTATAATGTGTGTGTGTGTGTGTTTAGAAGAGTGTGTGTGCGTGTGTGTGTGTGTGTGCATCATACGCTTGGTGCACAGTATGCATACCGACGTGCATGTGCACGTATGTGTATGTAAGTGTACGCGTGTATGTATAATATGTGTGTGTGTGTGTGTTAAGAAGTGCGTGCGTGCGTGTATAAGGTGTGTGTGTGTGTGTGTGTGTGTGTGTGTGTGTGTGTGTGTGTGTGAGAGAGGTCCTCACCTGACTAAACACGCCTTTGACGGACCCATTCGTTAACTTACGGCGCAGAAATCAAAGACCTGAATCTTCAACACATGGGAAACCCCCCAACACTTGTCGGAAAAAATAAACCCGAGTTTAAAAATGATCGGAAATGAATGAAAATGTTTTTTGAGGTCTATAAACGTCATTGAAGCGCTGTGGGCACCTACGTAACCCTTCCCTTCAACATTCTGGCTGTGTGGGCTGGAGCTGTGTTGGGTCGCTTTGTCAGGCTCTGGGGCCGGTCCAGTGTACTTATATAATCTTGGGGATTTGTGGGTTTTGACGACGGTGGTCGCTGAGCAATTTCCTTACTTTTTAAGGCCAGGAGTGCGGAGGGGCAGGGGCCATTATAAATGCAGTTGATTTCCCACTTTGCCTCAAAAATTACTTTGGCAAGCTCTTTTTAGCCAGTTTTTGTTGCAAGCATTGAGGCAGTTTCTGCCTCTAGTATTCCATATAGCAATGATGTGCATATCCCAAGTGTGTTTGGGAAGGGGCATCTGTATATTCTTCCAAAAGGGGACTTCTGCATATTGGAGTTGATCTGATGATATGGCGCCCAAGAATTTGCACATGTGCGGGAATCTGCGGTAGAGCGATGCGTTGGGATTGGTGGTCATCTTCAATTCCAGAAGGGAAGAAGCATGAAGGTAGCTGTTGCCTCTGTGCTAAGGGCAGCAAAGCAAATGCCTTGTTGCTAAATACATGGTATTATCATGGTGATATGGGATGGCAAATAGAGAAACCAGTGAACTTGGAGGAGAAGGCGTTGCAATTAATCCAAAGGCCTTATCTCTTGGGTGTTCACTCCAGTATCGAGGGAGTGTGGGGTCATGGTCAAGGGGGGGATGCCTTTTTCTTTATTGACTAGGGCCCATGTTTTTAGGGCGGTGATAATGCGGGGGGGAAGCATCCTTGAATATGAATCTTTAATCTTTTGGCTTGTGTGTTTGAAGGTTGCAATATCTTTGCGTGTGAAGAGTCCCACAAGCTCTAATGCAAGACTGGGGGCCAGGTGAATGTTGTCATGTAAGCCGTTGCATTTGCCTTTTTAAAAGCCCTTAGTAGAATGATGAGACGCTCGGGGGTGAGGATGCCTTTGCATTTTCCGTCTACGTCGTAGATGCAAGCTACTGTGGCAGTGTACACTTCTGGGAGTATAGGGTCGTCTGAGGGAGATGCAGTGTCGTTTCCTTGGTGCTTCATGAAATCAACGTCAGTGATCCAGTACTCGCAGCGCCCAGTGGCTGGCTACAATGTCTTCAATGCTTGAGGATTGGTGGGCTGGATGTAAAAATCTGCTTTGTTACAAATTTCGATATCACTGGGCCGGTAAGAGTTTCTTCTTAATTGGCAGAGGACCCTTGTTTTTGAAGATCATTAAGGTGTGTGTCTGATGCAGGTTGAGGTAGGTTGGGCAGTGATATGCCCTTCGTACTTTTGGAGGCTGCGTCTACAATGTGCAGGTTGATTTCATGAGACTTTCACCAACTCTCTTTTGAGATATTTTACGGTCTGTCCACATTTTCATTTAGGTTGACACAGGATGGGCAGGCCCATGTGTCATTGGTGTCAATAGTCTCTCGCTCATTGGGTTTCAATAGGCACTGCCAATGGTAAAAACGATTACAGACGTCGCATATGTACATGTCTTTAAAAGGAGGGAGGAGGTCCAGTGACTCAAGTCCTAAATGGTATGAGCACATTTCACAGGTTGCACATTCAATATCAGTGTGAGCAGCAGCTTGAGAGGTTTTGGACATTTATCCAACTGCTCTGAATAGGGATGGGGTCCATCTTTCTAGAAGCATAATAGTAGCGTAGACAGTGTGTGTGGTATTGTTTCTGTCTTTCTGGGAGGCCAGCATCTCTACCTCTTTTGTTGCAGGTGTAAAAAATCATCTATGTGGTGGACGTCCAGATCATCATGATAAGCGTGTTTATGGCCTCAGTGGGTGGATTTGTCCAATATGAGTACTTATTACTTCTTGAAAACACTACTCCTTGACCAGTTCTTGGTATTCTGTATAGGATTTTGTGGACCGGTGGTTTAAAGTCTTTTTTTGAATTGGGAAGAAGGCCACTCCACAGCCTTAAAGTCACTGACCTACTTTCCATAGCACTCATGAAAAGATCAAGCCTACACATAATCAAATCGGCATCAAAAATCATACAGGTGAGACGAGACATTGCACACAACCCCAAACATTATCTAAGCAATACTCCTGGTGGTGTGCAAGCTTCTGCCTCCCAACCACCTGATCCCCATTGTAAAGCCTCTTCTATTTTTATTCCCCAGGTGGGATGTTGTGTGTCTTTGTATCCATTGGGTGTTGCAGAACACAATATATCCTTGCCTAATCCATGTTAATACTGTGTACACTATCTGCGTTCTTGTCGGAGAGCCTTTCTGCTGAAGGTAATGATCGGCAGGTACGAAGAGTTTCTGGTTGGCGGGCTGGGGGAGTGTCTACCACCCTTGCTGGCCAGAAGATGGATGAGTAGCGTCAGTGTTAATTTGGGTGTCATGGCCCACTTTGATATTCTGCAGCGCATTTTGCTACGGCATCAGCGCACTCATTCCCAAAAATGCCATGAGCTTTGACCTTGTAGAGATAAATTGTGTCTATAGACTGGATGGTGTACATTGGGTGAAGTGTAAAGTAATGTTGCTTATGACTTCATGCACTGAGGATGATAGGGATGTTTATTATTTGCCAGAGTGCACCGACGCTGTTGCAGTTGAGTGTTTTCATGCAACAGAGCAGCAACAATCTCAGGCAAGGTGGAGCTGCCATGACTTTATGATTCCATTACAATTTGGAGGTGCGAAAGTCTTCTTTCTAGTAATAGGACGTAAAACTTGAGTTAGTCATATTGCCCTAGCTGGCTAGAAAAGGAGATGTTCGTAATAATAAAAATTGACATGCAAAAACGTTAAGCTACAATAGAGGGATTTCCTTTTACTACTCCTGCAGATGTTTCTACGCTTGCTGCAGGTGCTGTGGCTAATACCTGTGCTGATGTACATTTTGATTGGCTGATAACTGAAGAGTACAGCTTCTTGTGCATTTTCTGGCTGTTTTTGAAATGAACAGGTCTGAAAATAACAAGAGCCCGGCCTGTTATTACAGTATAAAGGCTAATGTCCATGAAATTAAAGCAGCCCACAATCGACTGTCTGCAAATACATGTCCATCGTAGTGTACACATTGTTCAAAGGCAGACTAATCTTTTCAGGCACCTACTCTCGCAGGCTACGTGGGCAAGTCACCTGGCTTGTGTGGTCCCGACCCTGCAGCCAGATCACACACTCACTATGAGAACACAAATCGACTTGTGTGCAGCTTGCTGGATCCTTTGCTGGCCACGATTAAAGACGTCAAATAAAAACCATCTCAATAGATGCACCAAATTCATAATTGCTGCAAGAATAACTGTAAATCAGGTAGCGAAAAAAACTCACCGTGGCCCTTTGACTTGCTGCCGTGTCCTGATAGGAAGGTGTTGGCCTCCCCAATACTCTGCGTTCAGAAATATTACAGAAACCCACCTCATTCAATGCACTGCTGAAAATAAAAAGGTTTGTGCGTGCACCGGCAAATTGCGAACCCATTCTCAGCTTGTAGAAGAAGTGCTTGCTGTAGAAGAAGTGCTTGCGGACCGTAAGCTTACATACACGTCGACACACACAAACAGACCTGATTCATCCCTTGAACCGTGTCTGTCGCCACAATGCCCTCTTTTTCTTTGCCTACAGCAGGCAAGAAGTGCACGTAGGCAGAACGAAGACTTGTTTGGGCAGAAAACAGAGAACACTTACCCGGGTGGTACTTCAGAGGCTGTTCCATCTTTTTTCCTCGGAATGGGGGCTGCAGATCATGAAAACATGTGCATATAGGTTCAAGACTGGGGACGCAGGTCACGCGAATGAATCCGAACTGTTCACCAGTCCGCTGTGATGCATGGAATTATCATTTGCAGAAATATCTGGTTTTCGTTCTTTGCACTGTGCTGACACTACTTACAATGCATTGCAGTGCTTGTTAAGATAATTTGCGTGCCCAACACCTAAAGAATTCCACGCCCTGATGATAAAGACTCTTGCCTTATCTTGTGGGGCCTCCCACCCCGACAAGTCCTGAGCAGATTTCTCCGGAAAATCGCTCTCTGGGTTCAGCGCCGCTGCGTAGGTAGATTGTTTTTCCGCATTATCATCTGGGTTCCCCTTCGCACGTCGCTCAAGCTGCTCAGCACTCTCTTTCACCTGCAGATAATAATAAAGAGGATCAGGGGGAGGCGCAGAGTCTCAGCGTGAGAGAAGCAGTTCTTTCAAACGCACACAGATCTGTCTTTTCACCTGCTCGTGGATCGTCATGAGTTTAATCAAAGTGTTGGAAAGTGATGCTGAAATATCTTTTAAAGCGATATTCGCCACATGGATGTTTTTTCTCTTTCGTGGCGCGATGTTTGCCTGAATGAAACTCTATTCAGATTTTATTCATTTTCAATTCATCCCATTCATTGGGTCGTCCTGCCGGATGGCGCACACTTTTCGGCGGTCTACTCTACAGTTTTACAGTTTACAGTTTACAGTTTACAGTTTTACATAGACCTTAGTCACTGGGGCCTAGCTTCAGATTTTACGAAAATGTAATGAGTGGATCATTTGGCAGGCCTCGGCCCCCATTCCAATAAAAAAATATTTTGGTATTCAAACGTCAGTGCAACCACGCAAGTCTATCGTCATGGTGTCAGTTCCGTGATTCCTGTTGAATGGCAGGCTCAAAGACTGTGTACAAGCAGCTCCTCAAGGCAGTAGACCAGAACCTCACTCATGTTTCAGGCAACACCCAGTGGCGGGAGCACGTTGCGGCAGCGTTCAGACGCAATGCAAACCTGAAGGATCCTGCTTGCATCCAGCGGGAGCTCCAGCTGGCCAGGGACTACCAGCTCTATGTGTCAAACATTGCTGACCATCAGGTGTGTGCTTAAGAGTCCTTGCCTTGGAAGGGGAGCATGATGCGGTAAGCCGAAAAATAACACTTGCAAATGTAGCGTTTGCTACACATGTGCAACCCACTCCCTCCTCCACTCTCCAGGTGCTGCTTGCTGGCTTCAACATCGGCATCAGCGAGGAGGACCGCAACAAGCAGATGGTCGAGGCTGTGTCCAGGCGCATTGGCTTCAAGCTCCCTGAGCGCCATGAGCAATGAGTGTTGTCGCAACAGCCACGCTTTAACTTCCTCCGTGGGTTATCTGAAACAGTAGTGCAAGGTAGCAAAACATGTACACCTGACTCATCAATTGTTCTTCTCCATCATGGCTCGTTATTTTACGAAGCGTTGACAATGTGTCTGTTTCTTAATCAACTTTACACATTGCGCATTTTATGCCTCTAGATGTTAAGTAGTTCCTTAGATACCCTTACCACCAGGCCGCTCAACTGTTTAGAGTAGACCCCATATTATATGTGCTTAGAACGCAGCTCCTTGAGGAGTAGGTGCTTGCATAGTTTTCGCCACGTGCCTGTAATGTGGTGTTCTAAATGGGTGTGACGTGACACTTTAGTGTTTCTCTGGAGTGAGGCCTTCATGCTAGTTTTCGGCGAAGCCCCCTACGTGGGGGCGTGAGCCCCTGGCGTTGATGGCTTCCCACCACACCTCACACAGGCCTCCCCAGGCTCACCCAGGCTCACCTCACGGGCTGAAACGTGACATAGGCTCATAACCAAAACTCGTACCGCACCAGATGAATTCTGTGACTCTGGGGTGCTGTGTGTGATGATGTAGAGGAAATTTTTGTTTTTGGGGGCCCACCCAGGGCACCTCCCAGGCTGAGACTCGACATAGGCTCCTTACCAAAACTCGTACCGTACCAGATAAATTCTGGGACCCTGGGGTGCCGTGTATATAGTTTTCGAGCAACATTTTATGTGTGGAAGCTTACTGAGGGCGCATTTACAACGATTTTGGATTGATTGGTCATAAATCCAGGGATGGATTAATGAATACCATTCATCCAAGCATCCATGCACGTTTACAATGCAGCTTGATTTCCGCCACTTTTGCTCACCCCCCCTCACTGCCTTCCCTCCAAGCAGCATAGCAATGAACTAAAAACCAAAAACCAATAATCAAGCCACTTAAGTTATTCCACACATAGTGATTGTCTTGAGACTGTGCAACAAAACTGCCGCACAGGCACCGCCCCTCCGACGATTTAACATATTTCGAAACCGCAATTAATCTGCCTGTCAGCCCCCTGCATTTCCTGATTTCAAGGTTATACATTAAAAGGCCTCAATCAAGAAGTGCGACTGCTAGCCTGCTTATAAAAAGCAGTTAGTTATGGAGGAAAAAACAATGCTTGTTATTGTTCTGGCACAAGAAGATAGACACATTGTAAGCTCCTGTCGGGGAAAACAGAGATGCATATTTCCTGCGGAGGGAAATCACGCACGTGGGGATTGGCGCAGTGTAAAAGGACATGCTGCTTATCTAGGAATCATGCATCAGCATCACACAGGTCACAAGTGGGGAGTTGCTTTGATTCCTTGCCGCTGTCTCACAATGTAAGGTGTGAACATGACGTCTGAAATGAGCTGTACTGTGAATGACATCACGAGGCAATTCCTGATTACAGAAGCGACAGCAGTGCGTCTGTACAGACAAAACACTACAGATGAAACACAGGCCACACTCCTTTCCACTCAAGAGAGAAAAGGAAATGCTGGCAGCCTGTCTACAACCGGCTTGGAAGAGGAATCCAATTTGCATAGAATCATGACTTTATGGCATGCTGCAGTTTTTTGCGGCTCCATTAAGCAGAGGCTCTGAACACATTTTGGAACCAACATTCTCGACCATCAAGTACCGTTACCAACTCTCACCAGGAACCAATTTCAGGCCAAACCTGCAACCCTCCTGACCCTCATTGATATACCTACTTCCTTGTTTCTTTGGGGAGTTTTGCGGCACCCGGTACCAAAGTGGCTCCTTTCCTGTAGTTCACGTGGGGGTTGGCTTTTCACTGCCTGCGTAATATTGTTCTTCACCCTAATTCAGGAGCCATATGACATACAACTAACCCACTGCATGGCCTTGGCGTCAATGGTCTGTGTGCCACAGTAGCCATAGTAATGAAAGAGCTGAGCTTACATGCCATCAGATCCACAGCAGAAATTCATTTAAACCAGACGCGACATCGAACACAACCCTCAACATAATCTGAGCAATACTCCTGATGTACAGGCCCCTGCCGCCCAACCACCACCTGATCCCCATCAAAGAGCCTTTCCTTTTCTTTGTTCTCCAAGTGGGATGTTGTGTGACTCTGCATCCATTGTTGGGTGGTGCAGGACACAAAACATCTTGTCCCAATCTATGTTAGTTGGTGGTGTTTTCCTATTCTATGTTGGTGGTGATCACAAATACCTGTGTTCTTTCTCTTTTTTCTTTATTTTTACCAGGATGTTTGTCGATGATGCGTGCTGCTGAATTTGAGTGGTACACGTGGTTTTTTATGTAAAAGTATATAACGCCACTTAGCGAATGGATAACGGGATTTGTTAAGGTGGTTCAGCGCACGCTATCCTGTTGGAATGTTGGACTGGGAATTTGGCTCCTTCTGCTGAGCGACTCTCCCCCTTGTCGTGCCCACGGCTATCCCACCAAACATGGGCTGTCCTGTGCCAAAAACTTGTACCAAATCCCTTGACCGTTTATGACAAAATAGTTGCGGTGGGAAGCTTGGAATTTGCAAGTCTGTGGCCAGCGGAAAGCATGAGCAGCAAAAAATTGGCCTTGCTAAGGTGGTTGGACAGAAATTGTGTGGCACCCGGTCTGCCTCTGCCGCGGTCTGCCTCTGCCGCGCACACTACTGGGCCAAAAGCCTCATAAAATTGCATGTGAAAATTTTGTGTGGAACTGTTGCTGTGTTTCCGTGAATTTGCGATACAGCTGTGCGACAGCTTTGAAACAACAGATCCATCATCGGCACCAGCTCTGACATTGTGTGAAGAAGCTTGTAGATAGCTTCTCCATGTGGCGCAGTTGGGGCACAAATCCATGGAATGGAGGCAAAGGTTAATTTTTATATTGACACCCACACACTGTTAGGTTAACCCCCACAGCATACACCATTCAGACCTCCAACACCATTTCGGCACCGCATTTTACGATATTATGCAAATCAAGCTTACATGCTGGAGTACAGCTTGATTGGAGCAAGTTATTGATTGGCCTTTTCCCTGTCAATTTGCGGCCAAATGGGTGCAAAACAGGCATAGAGCCACACAGCCCCCACCCTCTGCCAATTTCTTACGACAAGGACCAAATATGTTGGTGAGCATGTACTTTGTACTCACAGGCAGCTTCAGGGAGGCTATGGGGTTCATTGAAGGCAGAAAGCTAAATGGCACAGTTTGGGGTGCGCTACACTAGCCCCCCCCCCCTTTGCCTAGCTTATAATAGGTATTGTCTCCACCCCAAAGGGAATGGAGGGCCTAGCCAAGGCCTTAATACTTAGAAAAGGCTGCTGTGCTTACAATGCTGTTTTCCATTCTACATTGGTTAAATCATTCTACTTTAAGCAGCCAAGGAATCAAGGCAATGTATAACCCTGCCACCACGTGGACCTGCAAAGATCGATACCATGTCTTAAGCAGCGAAACATAAGACATATCATCATGTTCATCGCTGTTTTTTTTTTTTGCTTAATAGACCAGGTTGCAAATCCCCTACTAACCAATAAGAAGAGAAGAAAGAGAAAAACGAATCGGGGTACAAGGGGCTATCGGCTGGAAGGAAAAGGAAGCAAGAGGGGCAACAAGATTTTGCTTTACTCATGAGATCAAAGAGCAAAGAGGTGTAGGTTACGAAATACTACTTATATTATATGAGGGAGAATGCAAAGAAGGTCTAAAGAAAAAAAGATGACTCCGGAATCTGCGTGCCAGTTATAATAAATCACAATGGCAAACCTTTTTGCAGATCCTGATCGCCCCTCATTTTAGTTATGGTGACTTGCAGGTATATTAATGTCCCAGTTGTGTCCCCAGGAAAAACAAAAAAGTTACAAAACAAAACAAAACAAAACAACCAAAACGGATTTTATGATATAAATATAAGGGCATGCAAGCACAGCCTCCCCGTCACCGTCCCTATGACAAGCACCTGAGAAAACAGGTTGTGCACCTCGACTTTGTGAGAGGCGTGAAGTGCTCAGCCATTGCTAGATGGTTCAGCGGACGTCCTTGCAGGAAGACTGTCCAGCGGATCATCCAGGACTACAGGGTGCATCGTGCAGTCCGCGTGCCCCAGGAAGGGCTTTCTCCGCTCCCACAGAAAGCATGATGCAGTGGCTGCCCAGCTGCTGGTGTCTATTGTGCAGGATGACATGCAGGTTTGACACATGCTTGCATTGCACATCCCTTGCCATGCTTGCACGCACATCCATGGCAGGGGCGACCAGGACGACCACACCTTCCGTGCTCTCCTCCTGTGTGTTGGCAGCAGCTCCTCTGCGCCTACGAGGAGGGGGGGTGTCTGCTTCTGACGGCTCAGGCCCCAGCTGTCTCTCTTGCTCCATCAGCTCGGGGTTGAGCCCTGCGCCCCTTGTCATTGCCGATTATAACAATCACATTTGCATTTGTTTTGTTTTGTTTTTTTCGTTTTTTTTCACTTTTTTGTTTTTCCCGGGGACACAACTGGGACATTATACCTGCAAGTTGCCATAGAGACCAGTATCAAAAGGTGAAGATCATGACACACAAATTGCTGTGCCTGGTGGGGGCACCGACGACTTTGCAGCCTTCTCCTTCCTTGCCTTATCAAGGCTAATTAACAGCAGAGATGTTTTGCTTCAGCATAAATGCACAAGCAATAGCAAGTTCCACAAGTCCTTTTATATCCGTGCCAGCATGTGAGGATGACAAGTAAATTACATGAAATATGTGTGTGTGTATGCTGAATTTTGCCCCAAATTACGTGCAAAAGTGGCTTCCATGCAAAATGACTAATTATTTGCTAGGCTCCTTAAAAGGAGCCTGGTCCCTTTTGCTGGTGTGCCAATAACATAAGCATCCATTTTTGAACTGCGCCCTTGTACTCTAATATTTATTCAATGCTTGACATGTCATGCTAAATCAATGGCATGGACGAATCGTGTGATTTCCCCTGGATTTATAATGTGAGCAACGGTTTTATGGTTATTTGGTTGTTTGGCCAGTTTAGATGGTCCTCTTGTAACAAACTCGCTCTTTTCTCAGACTTGTCTGAGCCATCTCCTCTTGAGCGTTGCTTGAGCCGTCGATTCCTTCTCGCGTGGAGAGGGAGGAGACGTTAAACACACCTTGATGGGGGGGCTTGGCGGACTTATGGCTCATACTTGCAATCCATGCTTAAGCTGGTACCATGATTCGTCGTGACAGACACCTGCCTGGGTGCGATTGTATGTGCCCGCAATTACATTACACCACCTGGCAAATACACCACCTGGCAAATACCATAGAAAGTATGGGTAATACACCAGAGGGGGGACACTGAGGCCAAAAATGGTACGGTTTTTGCATGCTCCTAGGGTATGGGCCCCCAAATTTGCACGTTTCAAGCTCAGCTCTGCTATGTAGATTTCAGTGCAGCTGAGCTTGAAACGGGAAAGATAGGGCCACCTGCCTCAGCAGCCGCGACGTGAACCCTACTTTTTGAGCAGCCATATGCTGTATCTGACCAGCCAGCGCACCAAACTGAGTGATGTTTGGTGTTTTGAAGTCCTTATAATAAATAAAGATCATTGCAAGAGAAATGGGGCAAAAATACCAAGTGGTTGGCGAGATATGCAAATTAGTGTGCCATTCCCCCTGGAAAGCACCCATTCAGGGTACAGGTGCACGACGTGTGCTTTTAGTCCTGTCATTCTGTACGCAGGGCGACTTGTCTAAATCTGAGCACATGCTCATGTAGCTTATAAAGTCAGCTTCAGTTTGAAGCTAGGTTGGGTCCAATTTGATGAAGTGATGTGTGAGTAGTTGCACCTTTCATGCAAAAAGTAGCATGTTTTGGCTTTTGCCCAGTGTACCCCTTCTGGTAATACACCTACTTAGAAAAGTCACCCAAGTGATGTTTTTCCATGGGGCATAAGGGGCAAGGAGCAGCACCCACACATGTGAGGCAGACCTACATGTAGTTATGCGCACACACACAGACACATAAACAGTCAGTAATCTAGTTGTGATCTCAAGGGGCAAGGTGCCACCCTTATTAGCACGTAAGACATGCCGGTATGTCCAACATAGGTAGGCATAAATCAAATAGACAATCACTGGATTCACCAGACGTGCCCTTCCCAGCACTATTATCAAATCTCATCAGGAGACGTAGTTTTCTTCCTCTTCTTTTTACAATTTGCATGATCAAGCATTAACCACATCAGTGGCTTTCTCTGCTGGGCAATAATTTTGCTCCCTGTCCTGTGACCTGGCATGTAATCTGGTCATATCATCACAAGAAGTCCTCTCTTAAGACTCTCTTCTGGCTCCAACTCGTTATCTTCCGTGTAATTGGCCCACTTATTAATAAGTAATAAGGAACCCGTAAAAAGCTCTAGAGGCAAGAATAAGAAGCTGGCCACTTCATAATAATAATAAACTAGCAAGGCCTCTACCTCAATAGAGGCTCACCATCCAAAAATTGCAGTGGTGGCCACTGCTTGTGATTAGGCTGATCAACTGATCCTTGCAATGGCTCCACAACATGGGACACATGTTGGAGGGTTAAGGTTTGATAACACCAGGACCTGGATGCCTCGTGTTCAAAAGCATCAGGTCTCAAAAATCTGCAAGCCAGAATTTGAACCCGTTCGCTTTTCGTCTTCCCCTTAAAACTACACATTTAATAAATCTGTATACAAACATTTCACGATGAATTCTGAGGACGAGTTTTCTGATGAGGAAGAAGGTCTCAATTACATGCTTGGGTTTGTAGAGCTCCACCGTCCCATTGTAAAGGGTCAGATTGCATTTCTCAGGCACCAGTTCCCAAGCAAGCTTGGTGGAAGGCCGGTGAGAATTGCGCTACCTGGAGGCAGTCGTGCTTTGTTCTAGCTGATAACCTGGCACACTGAACTGTTGCAGGCCTGGCTAGATCCTGTGAACCTTCCCACCCGTGACCAGCTTACATGCCAGGTCACAGGACAGCCCTTAAATTTCTTGCTGCAAGTGGGTGCAAACACACACACACACACACACACACACACACACATACACACACACGCAATCACACAATCACAAACACACACATACACTAACGCATATGCGCACATGTATGCTTATATAAGGGTTCATGCGAGCAAGACCCACATGCGCAAACACACATATGCACACATACAAACGCGCACACGCACACACACACACACATACACAGACACACACACCCCCAATACACACACACAACACACACACACGCACACACATTTGAACACGCATGGGCATGCCCATGCGCGTATACACACATACATTCACATACACACGTGCACACATATACACACATATGCACACATGTACACAAACAAACGCTCCAACACACTCATACAAGCACAAGCGCTCCCAGCAATCACACACAAAGACCAAGCACGTGCATTTTGTAAACACACATGCGCCCAACACAGTGCACCCATGTACACAAATGCACACAAACAGATATACATGCCTACACATGTTACGCATGCATGCACATACATGCCCTGCGCACCAAATCATGAACGCACAAACACACACACACACACACGCGCGCGTACACTTGAACTTGTATGATGCAATTGCGTTACAAAGGGATCTGATTACATGTTTGTTTGGAATTTAGGCTTCAGGTTCATGTAAATTTGCAGTCATGCGCATGAAGCATTGGAGCATTTGTCAGGAATGGGCATGTACGCCAAACCGTCGCACCTCCCTTCTGGATATTCCTTGACGCACAAAGTCGTACGCCTTTTTGTGCAGGTGTATGCTCCCCTAGAGGAAGAGGCAGCACACGAGGAGGTGTTTCACCGCGCCCTTTTTGTTTTTGTCACCCCTCAAGTACGTCCATCACTGGGGTTTGTTACGTTTGATGAACGCATTGCCACGTGACAGATGAGTAGCCTTGTTACAAGCCAGTTGGACCAGCCTTCTCCTTCTCAACACCATTTTCTCAGAATTCGTCACAACTACCCACATCCAGGGGTCAGCAGTTGCTAGGCCAGGTGCGGTGCGTGCATTCCGGTGCCAGCTTCCCCGCAAAAACCCTTATTATAGCTATGAGCCGCCCAAGCCGGAAGACATTGCACCTCCAGACTTACCTGTGAGTCCACCATTGGGGGCACCTGGCGATGATAGCATGGCATACGGCTGTGCCAGGGATGTTGGGTTTGTGTTTGATCTTTGAGCTTCAAGTTCCAGGATACAATAAGGCTGTGCACAGAATTGGTTGCAAATGAGTAGCCTCTTATTGGCAGTGTGCCTATTCAATGCCTGCTCCCCCAAACAGGATTTGATTTGTTAATTGCTCAACGCTTCCAGGCTGTGGCTGTGGAGCGCTCCCTGAGTGCTGACCCCTGGCGTGTCCTTGAAGCTGAGGCAGCTGTGGCCGCAGCCGTCAAGGCCAGCAGCACTAGCAGTGGTACGGATGATATCGCTAGAGCTTCTGCCGCCGCCACTGCTAGCAGTGATGCTAAGGACGGCAAACGTCCTGGCCTGGTGGATGCAAGTGGTAGCTCTAAGGTGCGTAAGGGTGGGGTGAGGCGGACAAACTCACCAGCAGTGAGGGTTTGTTGTGGGGTGAATTCAGGGTGATATGCACTGCGTGAAGCCTGGTGAAGATATGGCCGTGCAAACAGAGTAATTATTTCTCCTTCATTGAAACGGGATGTGTTTTGCAGCATGCTTAGGTTGGTCGTGTGAATTAGGCGTGGTAAAAGCCTGCGTAATAATTTGTGGGAAGTCCCAGGAGGGTAAAAAAAAAAGTAGTGGACGTCATGCCAAATTTCTCGGCGGGAGGCCCAAAAGGACCACCCACCCCCCCCACTTCCCAATACTGCCCCCCCCGGGACGAAAAGGGTACCATTCTGCTCCTTTTTAAATTCTGCATCCATCTGCATCACAAGGAAATAAAATAAGTAAGTGTACGTGACGCTGCGAGTCAAAAACAGATTCAGAGCATCCACATGCGTGTTCGCACGTTGACCTAAGTGCTTGTCTCTAACTAGCGCAGTGCACGCACGCCCTTAGCCACTTTCTGCATGTGCCGCTGCTCCTTGGGGCCCATGATGAAGGGCTGCCTCTGCTCCAGCTGCTGCTGCAAGTGCTTGGCTGTGAAGTGGGCTTCCAAGCTGTACTTCCACACCACCGCCTTGCATCCAGCTGGGCACACCAGCAGGTGGTTGTTGCAAGCTGACCTATCTTGCTCGCGTGGTTTGCTGCTGAACTTTTTGTACGCTGGACATCCCTCAGGCAGGCCTGGCTGGTTTTTGGCTGTGAGGTGTGGGGTGCATGCAGTGCCGCCGCAGAAGCCACATGCATCGCTGCCCACATGCTGCTGCAAAATGTGGTGGTGGTGGTGGTGGTGCTGCTGCTGGAGGGGATGGTGGTGGCCCTGCACTGGTGCTTGCATGCAATTGCATGGAGGATGCTGCTGGTGCGGCGCACGGCTGGAAGAAGCCCTTCAAGCTCTGCTGGCCATGCTTGGCTCTCTTGCCTGTGTCCCGCTGCTTCATGCATGCTGCTACGTGCTTGTCCCTGTTGCCTCTGTTGTCACACTGCTTAAGGCAGTATAGGCACTCCAAGTCATCCATCCTGACACTGCTAGCATCTCAGTCCATTTGGTTAAACTTTGAGCAGCCCTAATGACGTCCCATTTCAACCGATTTCCTCAAAGAGGGTGCCAATCGACAGTTCATGAGCTCAGTAATCCATTGATATATTTAAAACTTCGTGAAAGTGGCTCAGTCAAATTCTGGAGGGGGGTCCCAAAAAGTCCAAACCCCCTTGAGGGACCACCCACCCCCGACCCTCTCCGATTGGGCCCATTTGTATATCAATTGATAGCTCTCAATCTCAGGATTCCGAATATATAAAATTTAATGGGATTGACCCTTGACGTCCAAAATTTATGCTCACTGGGGCCTCCTGGAAGTCCTGTAAATTTGCATCGCATGCACATTCACAGATTGACAGCCTTGCACGCTTCACTGCTGCTCTTGATGGAAATCTGTTGAGACTTTGATACATACCAGTCCTAAACACGCACGCACCTGCAATCGATTGGTCAGCTAATGGCTGAAGTGGCCATCAGAACCAATCTTCCGTGCAACTCACATTATGTGTGTGATGTACAGCAGCAAGCAAGGTGGTGCTAAGCAAACATAGAAGTGGAAACCAGTGTAGTTCACCCCGCGCGGCGCCCGCATATTTTTAAGTTAATTTTGGGCTGGCCCAAAGGCGAATAATTTAAAATTTAGCGAATAATTTAAAATTTAGCTTAGGGCAAAATTTAGGTATGTGTAGAGGCAAAAGTGGACATGGCAGCCGCGGGGCGCTGACTCGGGGAAGGGGGAGGGGGAGGGGAGGAGGGAGGAAAGCAGCACCCTGAAGGCGAGGGGCCAGCTGAACCGGGAGAGGCCAGCACGGCAGAAGGGGGGGACGCGATGGAAGTTGACGGGCAGGGTGTGGCCCTCAAGCCCCCTCAGCCACAAGCACCCTTATTCGTCCCAGTCCTTCCGAGTTCAGCTCCCCCTGCTCAGCCTCCTGCAGTGCCCTCTGAGCCAGCCCCCACAGAGCCCCCTCCTTCACAGCATGCAGCTGCTCAGCCCATGGGCATTGTGCAGTTCTGCACCCTGCTGCTGCTGCTGCTGCACAGGCTGGTGGGCGTTGCTGTGGACAAACCACAGGGCAAAAGGTATAAAGTGCATTTGCAAGCAAGATGCATGAAGAGCATGCAAGCTGTGCGCGCAAAGAGTGTGTCTCCCACCTCCAGGGGCCTGCGCTTACCCCTTTCTCCTTCCCATTCAGTGAAATTGTTGACCTCACACAAGATGATGAGGAAAAGAGAAAGAAGAAGGTTGTCCAAGAGGCCACACGCAAGAAGTGGGTGGAAAAGTTTCCCTGAATTGAGTGGACCGGTTGCATGGTGCTGCCAACTGCACAAAAAAGTTAGCCAAATTGAGATTGGGAGGCTTGAAGATGGTATAGATGATGGTGAGCCAGATTTTGACTTTGATTTTTGTGCTGATGATGGCAGTGATGATGATGATGATGATGGTGATGATGATGCTCTATGGCTTGAGGATGAAGAAGGCAGTGATGAAGTTGAGGATGAATCTATTTTTGCTCTTGATCCCGACAGTGTGGCAGTTGTTCAAGTTGAAGTTGAAGGTCATTTTTGGAGTACATTTGATATTACCATTGTAATAAGATACTGCCTCCTCCTCCTGTCCCCCCGCCCTAAGTGAACCTCATAAAGGGCCTTCAAATTTATTTAACACTCACACACCGGAAAATTTTTGAAAGGCAAAACCGCAATTATTTCCAATGCCCCTTAGGGCAGCCCGCACTTATTCTCAACAAGGCTTAGGGCAAACCGGAACTTTGAAAATACGCCTGAACAACACTGGTGGAAACCTTTGATGTTTCTGCAGGTGCGCTTGCATCTGTTTCCTGAGCACGAGCTTGCTGTAGAGCCAGAAGAAAGAGACACAGAGCAGGAGGACGCAGAGATGTCTAAGTGAGTCAGCATAAAGCGGGTGGCTGCCGCGTGTGTGCGTGCAAGCTTGACTTGTTTGATCTTAGTGCAAACACATCAACCAAATCCGGCAAGAAAGCAAACTTTCACAAGGGGTCGGTCACTCTTTAGGTACAGCATGTTGACGTAAAACTCTGCACCGCAGGATGATTCAAGACTACAAATCCAAGGTTGAAAGTGAGGGAGAGCTCACAGAAGAGGAACTACCTGAAGAGATGCTGGATCAGGTTGAGGATAACTGCTCCATTGACCGCAAGCACTTTGCTGTAAGTATTCCAAAGAAAACGTGTGGTCAGGGAACAAAACTCGCTTTGTGTCCCCGCTCTTTCCTACCTTGCTAATCCTTTGTTTCTTTTTGCACACATGTATTTATCGGTTGGAATGTCATGTTACTTTTTTGTTTTGTGTTCTTTTTTGGCTCACAGATGTTCCAAGCCCGCGTAGCGTGCGCACCAGACCAGGTCATTCGGTACTGTTTCCAGGATGGTGCTACACCGTTGTGGCCCAGCCCTGCCAACCTTCCTGCCCTAGCAGACATCCCTCCCTGCAAAAAGTGTGGGGCGCCACGCAAGTTTGAATGCCAGGTAAGCACTTGTTGGCACTTGGGCAGCTTTTCCCCACATGTAGAGCCAACAATAACAAACTGAACACTCTACCCAAAATGTTGCTCCAGTACTCAATTGGAGCCTGACGTTAAAGAAACAGAGTAGTAGCCACTGCACACACACACACACACACACACACACACACATACACACACACACTATCTCTGTCAATCATTGAGTGACTCTTTCCTTCTAGTATAGTGAGGGGCTAATTTCATATTACCATCCATGTGGTAATTGTTTGACAGGGTCTGAGCACTCCTCCGCCTTGCTCGTGCAGATATTACAATATACCAGCGTAGTCTCCCCTCTGTCAACACCTCACAATTTTCGTTGTTTTGTGTGCATGTATTTTTTCCTTCAGCACTGCTGGAGGGGATAGGTGTAATATAATGTTCTTTTGATGTGGCTATTCCTCGTGTACGTGCAGATCATGCCGCAGCTCTTAAACCACCTGCAACAAGATGAAATGGATCCTGCTGCTCTAGATTGGGGCACTGTAGTATTGTACACTTGCAGCAAAAGTTGTAGCGGTGCTCCAGGAAGCGTCAAGTATAGTGAAGAGTTTGTATGGGTTCAACCGCCATAGTGTCAGCTTATCAATTTTTTGCTGTCCTCACGCTGTTTTGTTTCCTTGAATTTGAAATGTTAATTTGCTGAATCTTTTATTGGCAATTGCAACCCACACCAAATGCTAGCCGTTCGTGTAAAATAGATGCCTGTTTCCTTCGCTAGAGGGGAGATTGGCAGAAAGAATAGTATTTTTAAATGGGCATCCATCATACAGGAACAATTCCAAAGGAGAAAGGTTAGGTTTCCCATCCCCATCATCCTTGTTTAGGTTTACCCCATCCTGAAATATCACTTCCTGGTCCCCAAAGATAAGGTGTGGCATCACTGAGCTAAGTTTTATATCCAACGTGGTTATATGAAACAATAGAAAGAAAAGAATACAGGTAGTGCAAACACTATTGGCATGGATTAGGACAAGATGTTGTTTTGTGTCCTGCACCGCTCAATGGATGCAGAGCCACACAACATCCCACCTAAAAAACACAAAAAGGAAGGCTATTTGATGGGAAAGAAAAGAGAAACTAAGCAGGCAGCAAAACACTCCCTGCATCAATTAAGGAAAAGGAGACACATCGGCCCGAAGTGCCATGAGTCTCCCACAACAAAGGGAAAAAGAAAGTGGGGATCTGGAGGGGGGCTGGCAATTCATACCCCTCCTCCAGGCCGATACCTTGAGAGCAACTAGCTGTTTTGTGTGCGCGTGTAGTTGTAGTCAGTATGTGCGCATAATGCGCAGGGTGAGCATGCAATTTAAGGGCAGTCTTGTGGGCCCTCTGTGAATCGAGATGTGATGGGGATCAGGTGGCTGATTGTTGGGAGGCAACTACTTCGTCAGACAATTCTGTGCGCGGCTGCAGTGCGGCTGATTTCATCGGTGCTGAAGAGCTACCCATGATAACCTAGCTAGTAGAGGGCGCTGCCAATCCATACCCTTGGCTGTGAAACCAAGAGACATACAACCAAACAAACGCGAATTAAGCACTTTGCAGACACTTCCCCTACTCAACAAGCAGAAAAGGTACGAGAACAACATATGCTTGACCTTCCTGTATACGTTTTGCCCTTCTTCTCATCAACCTGGTTATTGTCCTCCCTACTCTCTTTTATCTCTTCCAGCCTGCCTTTCTTGCTCCCTTTTCATTTAACAATTTTCAGTTTATTTCAACCTCGTAGTAGGGAGTTTGCTATCTCCCCTTGACCTGTGTAGTACGCCAAAATCAAAATCAAACACAAGCTGCTGATGCCTCACTTACTCGGACACCGTAAAACCCTCCACACTATCCTGCTACTAGGAGCAATAAGCATCATCTACAGCAGCCACACAGGAACCCACTCCACAGCCTCGGAGTTACTGTACACAGCACTCACGAAAAAATTAAGCCTACATGCCTTAACCTTAACCTTACCAGTTATCCAGACACTCTCCTAAATGCGCTCCTTTCTCATTAATATACTTTGAGTTCTTATGGGGTTCTGGTTGCAGGCTTTTTATAAGTTTCCGCTCAGATGCCCTAGAGGCATATATAGCGATGTAACCTTACCTTAAGCCTACATGCAATCAGATCCGCAAGAAATATCTCCATGAGAGGACGAGACATTGAATACAACTCCCACAAATATATGAGCAATACTCCTGGTGGTGTGCAGGTTCTGCCTCCCAACGACCTGATCCCCATTGAATATACTTTGAGTACTTATGAGGTCCTGGTTGCAGGCTTTTTATAAGTTTCCGCTCAGATGCCCTAGAGGCATATATAGCGATGTAACCTTACTTTAAGCCTACATGCAATCAGATCCGCAAGAAATATCTTACAGATGAGACGAGACATTGAATACAACTCCCACAAATATATGAGCAATACTCCTGGTGGTGTGCAGGTTCTGCCTCCCAACGACCTGATCCTTATTGAAAGGCCTCTCCTATTTTTATTTCTCAGGTGGATGGATGTTGTGTGTCTTTGCGTCCATGGGGTGTTGCAGAACACAAAACATCCTTTTCTAATCCATGCCAATACTATTACTAGGGTATACTAGTAGTGTGCACACTATCTGTGTTTTTGTCGGAGAGTCTTTCTGCTGAAGGTAAAGATCGGTAGGTGTGAAGAGTTTCTCGTTGGCGGGCTGGAGGAGGGTCCACCACCCTTGCTGGCCAGAAGATGGATGAGTGGCGTCAGGCCCACTTTGAATTCTCGCAGAGCATTTTGCTTTGGCATCGGCGCACTCGTTCCCAAGGATGTCAGCATGAGCTTTGACCTTGTAGAGATGCATTGTGTGTCTTTTAACTTCCTGGATGTGGTGTACACCGATTTCAAGCAATTTGGCGTGTATTTGCCGTTTTATCCGCTGTGGGTAGAGAATGCTGTTTCTTATCTGCCATAGGAGTGCATTAGCGCTGTCTGTTGCAATATGGGTGTGTTCCACACTACTACAGCAGCAACGATCCCTGCTAGCTCGGCTGTGTTTATGGTTTTGTTAGTGCATGTGCCTCCAGGATTCACTGTGGTAGTTTTGTTGGCCCAACAATCCGTAATTGAGGGTGGCACACTCCAGCCCCGATTGACTGAGAGTTAGTGTCTTTATTTATGATACAACTCCCATCTGTGAAGGCCCACTCCCTCCAGTTAGGGGCTTTGAGCTCCAATAAGTGTTGCTGATGCGTATAAGGGGGGCTTGGTTATGCGTCTCCGTAGTGCTGCCAGAAATACACCAATTAAGCTGCAAACAAAGCTGACATTGAAAGCTAAGCTGCCGAGCACGTAATCAGATCCATCTGAGTTGCCCTGTAAACTCTGTAAACTCAAGTTGCTCTGCCTGCGCATGGATTGACAGGAATAAACACACAGGTGCTTTTAAGTATGAATGATAGGTTACCTACTAAAACCAGGCCGAGGTTGGTGGTTGGTGTTGGTGTCGTGAGGTTCAAGGCAATCAACCCACTGCCTCTCCTTCTATGGTCTTGGCCTGTGGGGTGCTGCAGGTTGTAGCCTGGATGACTCCCTGCTCAGGTTCCTAGAAATTGCTGACAGCGTGAAAGACTCTTGGCCTCTTGGAAATTTGGCTTTCCATGATTACTCCTCCTCCTGGAAACTCTCCTTGCCAGCAATCCGCGATGCCAAAAAAATACTACCTGTCATGCCATAACCACATAAATGTGAGAACTTTTAATAAATTTCGATGTTATAGTGTGTGAGAAATTTTGAAGCAGTTCTTGGTAGCAAAGGGAGCCACAAGTTCAAAACTGGAATAGTTAGTGCAGTTGGGCATCGCCGTAATATGCTGAGAAGCTGACACACCTTTATCTCCTCTCCCCACCCTCCATCCTCCCTCGTCCACGTATGTGGTCTCAAGCCAACCTGGGTTGAGAAAAGATGTACAGACCAGAGTGTGGTTAAAGATGGACGGCAGTTTTCTGTCAAAGACTCCAAAGCTCCCCCAGTCATAGAACCTCACTCAGTTCCCCAACTGGCACAGGGCGAAATCACAGGGAGGCAGGAAGGCAAACAGGGATGTTTCATACGGCGTATTCACATTATACGCCGTATCGTATTTAACACGTATTTTACCTTACTGAACGTCCCAAATGACCGTATGACACATCCCTGAAGGCAAGCGAAAGGCTAACCCCCCAAATTGCAGCACCACCTTTTCAAACGTACCTGTTGGCTTCACCCACGACAAAGGCACACGCCACTTAAGCGTGCCCCAACTAAGCAGAAATTCCTTGAACTCCACAAAAATCCGCACTGCCCCTGCAGAAAGAAAATTACAGGTGGAAAAAATCCGTTTATTACGGACTAAAAACCTCAAGCACTTGTAAGTAGCAAGAAAAGGCTTGGCACACCAATATAGAGGCACTTCATCCTGGTCGCATTCAAAGATGGGATTACACAGCATGTTCTGTACAGTTTTTAGCTATGCCAACATAACAAATGACGCAAAGCACCTCTGCAAGGCCCCTCTGCTGCTGCTCCCGATGGTGAACCTGGGTCCATCACCTTGGCCGTGCCCATGATATTGAGGGAACCATTCACCCCAAAAGCTACAAACTTTGCCACATTTTCTGCCCGTCCTCCGGTCAAGTCAATGAGCTGCGTATTGGCTCGTGTCCGTATAATGCCTTTGGTCAGTGGCTGCATGATGAAAGTAAAAATCAAGGCTTTGGTCAGGATGCGCCAGTAAGCATCACTTTTGGACGACACGTGACGAATCGGTAAAAAAATTAGATATTCGGAATCCTTTCGTCGCGACCTGTCGATTTATTTATAATATATATATATATGGGTCCAATCGGAGGGGGGGGTCAAAATTTTGGACCCTCCCTCCAAAAATTTACTGGGCCACTCCTACATAAAAATATATCGTCGTAATCCTCAGCTCAAGCCCAGTCAATTGGCACCCTTTTTGGGCAAATTGAGTTAGGGGGGGGTTGTGGGTTTGTGCCTCTCCATGTCTAAAAGTCAGAGGCACGCGCGCTCGGGTATAGGCCGCGGGGTGAGTCAAACCAATGGAGCAGCAATTCCTCCAAACTTACAGAATTGTGCCAGCATGAGATAGAGTGGAATGCTGAAGAAATGGAAGCAATGTGGGACTGTACAAGCCTGTTGTAAATGCCTGGTAGGTCACGTGTGCGTGGGCGTTCGTATCTCAAATTTCACCCCATAACTCTGCAACATTTCAGTTCCAGGTCTTGATGAGTATGCGGATGGATGCCTGTTCGAAAGAAAAGCAGATTGGTACCCTTTTTGTCCGGGTGGGGGCATTGGAAGGGGGTTTAAAGGGGGGGGGGTCCGAGATTTTGGACCCCCCCTCCAAAAATTTACTGGGCCACTCCTACAAAATTTTAAATATATCGTCGTAATCCTCAGCTCAAGCCCAGTCAATTGGCACCCTTTTTGGGCAAATTGGGTTAAGGGAGGGGTCTGTGGACATGTCCAAAAGTCAGAGACACATGCGCTCGGGTGCAGGCCGCGGGGTGAGTCAAGCCAATGAAGCAGCAATTTACCCCAAACTTACAGAATTGTACCAGCATGAGATAGAGTGGAATGCTGAAGAAATGGAAGCAATGTGGGACTGTACAAGCCTGTTGTAAATGCCTGGTAGGTCACGTGTGCATGGGCGTCCGTACCTCAGTTTTCGCCCCATAACTCTGCAACATTTCAGTTTCAGGTCTTGATGAGTATGCGGATGGATGCCTGTTTGAAAGAGGAGCATATTGGTACCTTTTAGTCCGGGTGGGGGCATTGGAAGGGGGTTTAAAGGGAGGGGGGTTCAGGGGGTTCCAGCCCAAAAATCATATGTGCCTATCCAACCTTTTTTTCTGGCGTCTCCTGCTTTGGTTAATAAATATATAGGATTTCTACTTCAAGCTGAGGAGTATTGAAGCTCCAGATTTTTAGAAAAAGGGTCAGAAATGGAGTTTCATATTAATTTGAAAGCCTCCATGTGACAACATTCTGCATTCTGCCTAGTGCTATACCTTTTAAATGGCATGAGGCCACAATAAAATCATAATGTTTAAATACCAGAACATCATCAGAAAGGGAAACGCTAGAGGCTTACGCCCCTCTGAAGGGGGCTTTGCAAAAAACCAAGGATAGAAATCGGTGCCTCAGGAAAACTGCAGAGTTACTGCAGAGTTCTCTGCTTGCAGAAGAACTCCTTTTCCTTGTAGGCAAAGGACTTGTGATGCACTTTTGCACAAAAGTGCATGCTTCCCTTTCTTGTCCATCCCTATTATATCTGGGTGTTTAGAGGCAAAATTAGTTTCGTTTGCATGTTCTATGAGGGGGTCATTTAGAAATCAGTGGAACAGAGTTGATGCCGCTGCCAGATATATTCTTGATTATATTGGTAATTCCCCCTGCCTAGTGAACGAGCCGTAAAAAACGCAGCTTCACAAGCCATTTTTCCGCTCTGTGTGAACTAGGAAACCTGCCCTTCTACCTCATTGTAAGAACCTACTTGAAAAGCAGCCAGAAAAGGTCCTTCTAGAGTTGCAGCCTTGTCCTCAGGCTTTCCTGGCTCCTCTTTTGTTGGGGCTGCATGTAATAAATAGGGCAAAGCAATTTCCATTGCGTGGTGAGATACGATCTTCATGGCACATATTTTGTAGCTGTACTGGGTTTAGAGACAGCTTTAAATGAAACAAGTGAGAGATTTAAATGAAACAAGTGAGAGAGCGTCGCTAGCTAAGCAAAGAGTAAATAGGAATATGACATGAACAAACCTAAGTAAGAGGCTTGCAAATAAAAACTGAGGCTTAAATCAAAGAGCATATCAACATTCTTTTTCATACATTTGTTTCTTGTTTCTCATAGACGTTCCCCCTTTTATTTAGCAAGGTGTGGTTGCAAGCTTTTCCTAAGCTTCCGCTCAGATGCCCCCTGAGGCATGTATAGCGATGTACCCTTACCTTAACCAAGAGCATAGTCACACTATAAAAAAGGATTCGGATGAAATATGCTTAATTTGACCAACGCGCTCATACATAGGGTGAATGTAAGCAGGAGGCTGCAAGAGAAAGTAATCATACTTGTTGCTGGCAGATGTTGCTCTAAGTAGAGTTTCACAATCCTGACGTGGGAGATTTTTGGTATTTGGGCACAGATATGCGTAGGATGCCCCAAGTGGGCCGTGTGGGCGAGTTTAGGCAAACCAAAAATAAACAGTTCCGAACACTTAATAATATGCTGCATGATTAGCAGCAGCGAAGTACTAAAGCGCATCGGCAAACGTTTTGGCTGGAATTTGGCACTGAATAGGCGGTAACTACAAAAGCGTGTGCACGCCAGTAAGTGATCCATCCACGGGTATTGCAGGAGGTTGTAAGTATCATAATTTCTTGAACTCAGGTGTCAATCCAATTAATAATTATATATCCGAAATCCTGACGTTGAGAGCTATCGATTGATATATAATTGAGTCGATTCTGAGGGGGTCGGGGGGGGGGGGGTGTTCCA
>Ga0307942_1000375_pt1 | contig 30166 bp, 37 predicted proteins | sample OrgLakmetagen175_FD_201846 | JGI IMG/M metagenome (GOLD analysis project Ga0307942, IMG submission 201846) | Saline water microbial communities from Organic Lake, Antarctica - #175 | ecosystem: Environmental > Aquatic > Non-marine Saline and Alkaline > Saline | place: Antarctica: Organic Lake... | reverse complement strand
TTACACTCCCATAGGATGGGCCTGGTCAGATGTACAGTTTTCGCAACGCCAACAGACCCAAACTCCTGCTAGGCGAACAGTCTTCACAAAGGGAACGAAACACACAATTCAGAGGCAGACAGAAGGTATGGACATAGATCCAGGCTGCTCCAACACGCAACCCAATAATCCTTCCCGCCAAACACGAACCAACAACAACCCACCTTCATCACAACCTAACAAAAGGCAGAAGAGGATTCCCATCCACTTCGGAACTCACTGAAAATCCCACTGCTTCATTACCTAATTCTCCAGAGCCTCTGCAACCAGGTGATGATAACGCGGCAACCAAAATATGGCATTATAAACATAGCACCGCGGCTCTTTTTGGCAATGTCAAGGCCTGTAACACAATTTTAAAGTATGACTATATCAAATACAGGAGGTGTTGGACTGGCAGCAAATAAGCAAACCTAAATGTAACACCAACGCAACTTCACAGGCACAATACAAAATCCAATTACAACCTGTCACTATTGAAAAATGGGCGTTACCATGTTACCCTTGTTCCAAAGCAAGGGGCTAAAAGCAGCAAAAACAGAGGCCTTTTCAAGAAGCCAAAAGGTAGACGATTGTTGCCAAATTTGCTGGAGCCCGGTCAGCCGAGAGCATCCAGAAGGAGAAGAAAACTATGATGATATGCCACAATGTGATATGTGTCAACGCACCTACCATTGGATTTGTCTGACTGACCTGAATGCTTGCTCGCAAACTGCAAGGCAAGATGCGGAAAATAGTGAAGACTGGCACTGCCCAGCCTGTACTGACCTAACCCAAGCGGAAAAGGACACCAGAAAATCCTATGCAGAAGAACAAGAAATGATAAAAGTGATCTGGCAACCCACATGGGAAGCGGCAGAACTGCTCTTAGCCAAACCTGACTTCAAAACCTACGTAGATAGCTATGAAAAAGCTGATACTAGCACTCAGCTAAATGCCCAATCAGAAGACCAAGAAATTGACAATCTGACAAAGCAAGGCTATGATGGTTGTACCCAGCACTTAAAAAAAATGTGGGACTCGTCACAAGGCCAAAACATCAGAGACAAGGCAATCTTTATCAGAGATACTGTCAATCCCCAAACAGACATTCAATTCACCTGGAAATGTGAGATCTGGGTGCGGGATGTGGACCTCCTCAAGCCAGGATCTAATAAAGACTCAGAAGGTGAACCCAAAATCCGTGAACACATAACCTGTCAAGCAGCCTGTGCGTATGACATCTATGGCAAGTGCACAGGCATGCTATCCCTAGAACGTCTCAACATCTTGCTACATGTTTACAACCAATCTAAACGGATTGGCCTACACAGTACAACACAACCACCTGTGCAAGACGCGGCAACTGAAATTGTAGGTCTGTTACAAAGGTATAAACTTCAAATGAGCTCACTTAACAACATTGGGGAAAAGGCAAGATATTTCAATATGTACTGCACCCCGAGGCACATTATGACCTCCCTCCAAAAAACCAAGCAAAAATTTGCTAGCCCCCTAGCATTTGACCCTAGTTACCAAGCCTACTGACGCGAAAATACCAGAGACATTATTTGGAGCAAGCACTAATGCTTTCGACACAAAATTCACTGGCTTCTCCTTTTGCCACCCGAATTATTGCGACAATCTCCTGCATTCACTTGTGGGACATGCACTTCAATCAACAAACAAGAAGCTACAGCAACATTCCTACTCCTCCCTGACTGGCTTGGTTGGAGTAAGAACGGGTACATGACTTGGATAAATGACTACCCTGAGCATGCATGCGTTCTAGCCAAGTTTTCTGCAGACAGCATGCTCTTAAACCCTACAAAAGTTTGGTTGGACGCTCCACCCCAGCCTCAGCACAACAAGAATAAATTGCAGCTATTAGTCGTCTGGAACAATCAAGGGAAACAAGCCCTGATTGAATCCAACCCAGCTTGGCTCAACAATCTCAAACAGACAATTCCTGAAGCAACGTGGACTTGTAACAATATTGCCCACGTGCTTGGCACTGCTCGTGTGAAATGCAAGAACAAGCAGAGGAAGAGATTTCAACTCCTACACCCAGATACTCCCATTGCTGCTAACATCAGCCAGTGGCAAACGCTTCATAATATAAACGTCAACCAGTACTAGAGCCCACACATTCCTAGAGTACAAAACTGGAAATCAATCACATACACTGATGGTGCCATGCAAGATGCGATCAGCAAACAGCAAATTATAGGCGCTGGGATTTTCACTCCCACTACAGACGCTGGCTATGGTGTTACCGTCACTATCAATCCTGGAGGCAGAGGCCCCACACTGACCATCAATAGAGCTGAACTTGCAGCTGTGCTAGTAGCGGTACAAAAAGGCCACACTGAAATTGCTACAGACAGTGCCTCATCCCTCTTTCAAATTAGAAAACAGCTATTGAACCCAATGGCTGTACTCCACCACTTGCACAGGGAACTAGTTAAGGACATTGCAAATTTAATCCAATCCTCACCCTCTACTGTCACTCTCTACAAAGTGAAATCTCACTCTGGTATTATTGGCACTGAGGGTGCAGACCACCTAGCACACAAAGCAGCAGTCAATCAAATTTCTGACGTTTCCCTCCCGCCAGCTACTGACCCCTTTCTACGACCTGTTCTGGCTAAGCGTTCCAAACAAAGTTGGCTTCCATGCAGTAGAACTAGTACGGGTTTTGACTAACCTGCAAGACAAACTAAAACATCACATGCACGCCCACCATTACCTTGGTGAAGCTAACACAGATACACTGCTTTACAAGCAAGCTCTGGCAAAAATTGCATGATACGCCTCAGAGTGCAGCACAGCCCGACTCTCGCACACGGCAAGATACTGCAAAGCCCCTTGCGCATGCCCAATTTATTAACAAGTTTTGGTCCATGCCAAATGTGACTTTTAAGAAACAGGAACAAGTCCTTAAGTACAGGACGGATACGATACACACAGACAAACACACCAAAAGGTTTAGCCATACGACAGGTCCTGCCACCTGCCCTTTGTGCGGAGGATCAGACAGAGCTCCACACATACTTCTTAGGTGCAACAACCATTTATAACCTAAAGAGAGTGCACATAAACCGACACCACCACGCTGTAAGCCTTTGTGGTGAAGAGATCAGCAAAGGCAAGCTGGGCTCAGCAATTGTGTACAGTGGATGCTTGTAACAGTGAAAAGTTATCTGACCTTTACATTGAACCCCCTGATGACATTGAAAGAAAGATCCCTGACTGGGTTTTTCCAACACAACAAAACCTTCCGACTAGACATCAAAGCCGTCCAGATGGCGTGTTGGTTATGCCCATTGAGGGAAGAGGCAGGTATTTGGATCCCGAACAGATCCCCCTAAAGGACAGAGACATACATCTTGTAGAATTCAAATTCTGCTCAGACATAAACCCGCAACAGACACTGGAAAAAGCGCACAACCAGCATCAACCCCTTGTCCAACGTCTACGAACAAGGAGCCTCCGAGGCAACTGTTGAAACAACCAAGTCACACTCCATGTTATACTTCTTGGAGTCGGGGGCACAATTTATAATCAGTACACCATAACTCCTTAACTAAACTTAGGCGTCCCCACGCACAAAGTGCACCAACTTGTTACTAAACTGCACTGCCATGCAATAAAAAGCTTGAACAAGATTACAAGAACAAGACACAAAATACACCTTAACAACAACAGTGATAATGGGGGATCTGATGGGGGGGTTACTGATAGAGCGGCTGGCTTCAGGAGGGCTAGGCGCAGGCCGGAATGCATGGCTGACAACCCGCCGGATCCTCATTAGTCTCTGTTGTTTCACTTTTTTTTCTCGTTTCTGGTGGGGCTCTGGCTAGTGTGAGCACGTGAGCACTAGTTGAGAGCCTTTCCTGAATGCACGCTGGTGACTTCCAGCGTACACTTTTACTTTTACACTCCATCAGACATGCATCTGCACTCATTAAAACAAGGTATGCACTGCAATATAATACAAGCAAAAACAGTCAAGGTTTGGGTCTGGGTGCTACGGCACACAACCCCCTTGACCCACATTTATAAAATTTTCATTGTTTGCGCGGTGGGGGGTTGCCTGGTGCGGGCACCAAAGTACCCCCTCCCTTAATCATGCTGGCTGTATCATCACTACCAGCGGAGTAGAATTTTTTTTTACCATTGCACCTTTTTGGGTTGGGTTTCAGGCTTTTCCCAAGCTTTAGGCCAACAAACGCCCCCCAGAGGCACATGTAGCGATGTACAGGGGGACATTTTAAGTAGTCTAGTATCAACGTAATATTTAGCTAGCAACTTGGCGTCCGTGGGCAGGAAACAAGGTGCATAGTGGCTTAACATTTCGAATAGGTTACAAAGGAATAAAATTGCTCAAAGCCATAGCAGATGTCAACACAAAAATTTCTCAGTGCGCTCGGCAAACAATCATGACACGGACGAGAGACGGTCGGTGTAATGTTGCAGGGATGATGAGTAGACGCATAATGAAAATGCGCTAGGCACTAGGCAAACAGGTTCTCCATGTCAACGCCTGGGTCTGCGTCCTCTAAGTGGGCAAACTCGTTGAAGTGGGTGGGGCGATGGATCTCGTGGTAGAACTCCTTGGGGTTGGCTAACCGCAGGCCATACTTCATAGAGGTGCTGTGCTTGACTCCCATGAAGTTGTAGTTCCAAGAGCCTGAGTGAGGGGACGGCAAAAACGAAAAAGATTGGTTTGCCGAAGAACGGAGTTCTTTGAGGTAATGTACGGGTAGTGTAACCGAGATGCTGTGGTGCTAAACTGTGAGGTGTGAATTCTGAGCGCAGATCGTCAAATGGACATCGAAAGACGGCTTGATACGTGCAGCCGCTAATGTCGAAATGCACAGAGCAAGGCAAGCTGTAGTGCCCAAACAAGCTTGTACTTCATTACATTCTCTCAGACGAAGGAGCTTTGCGTTCTATGTGCATCAATTCCATACACACACACATACACACATACACGCACGCACGCGCACGCGCACCTCCCCTCCCCTCCACACGCCCCCCTGCCTTCCAACACAGACACACACATACCTGTGTCTGGCACCATGTAGAAGCCCATGAAGCGGTCGCTGAGCAGTAGCTGGACCTTGTCGTAGTGTGCAGGCGAGTAGCCCTGTGGGTTGGCGCTGGTGTCCTTGTTGGCACGGCCCCACTCGTAGCCACTGCAGACAGACGCACACACAGCACACAGTCAATAAACCGATACACACGCAGAAATGGCATGCACATGTGTGCATGTGTGCATGTTAGGTGCTGGCATTTTTGTTGGCACGTTCCCCTGCAGACAGAAGCACACAACACACAGCAAAAGCATGCACTGGTGGATACACAAGCTGTATGAAGACCGGTTTTCTTTTCATGTATTTCAGCAGCCATCTTGGAGAATGCTTATTTGGGAAACTAGATAAGGAACAAGTCTGGTCTGCTTCTATTGGCCAAGACGCAATTCAATTAATTGCTTGCACCTAACAAGCGTTTCCAAGATAAATTAGAAGAGCTGGCAAGGGCGGGATCAGCGGTTGGCAATGTACGCAACATAACAAAAAATAACGCAGGCCAGGAGGCTGTTTTTTTAATTTTTCTGGACGACACGTTTATTTTTCGTGGTGGACACTCCTGAGGGACCCACCCGGACCCCCCCTCCTCCGATTGGACCCATATATATACCAATCGATAGCTCTTGACGCCAGAATTCCGAAAAAATACATATTAATCAATTTGACACGTGTCGTCCGAAATTTATGCTTTCTGCGGCCTCCTGCGCAGGCAGTGAACAACCACTCCCCCACTAACTAAGGAAAAGGAGCCACTTTGGTACAAAATACCGTAAAACTCCTCCACCAAACATACATAACGTGCCTACCAGCTGTATCTGCTGCCGCCCAAATCCAAAAATAAGCCGATACACATTACAGGCACGCAGAGCCTGGCAGACGGCACACGTTGTATGACAGGGTTCTTCATGCTGGACTAACTGATTCAAAAACATCACGTGAGCTTGCAATTCTGAAATAGTAGCCACCTACAACAACGAAGGGCGCACCTGCACACACACACCTGCACACACACACACATATACACCCACCCACCCTGCCCCCACCCCTACGAGTAGTGCGCATCAAAAGCACGCACCTGGGTGTCAGCTTGTAGGCCGTGAGAGAGCAGGAGCCAGGGGTGAAGGAGCAAGTCACAACGATGCAGCGCTCTCCGTCCCAGGACTTGTGCATCTCAAGCATCTTGGCATGCATCGTTACGTCCTGTGCGTGCGTGCATGCGTGTGCGTGTGTGTGTGTGTGTGTGTGTGTGTGTGTGTGTTACTTTGCATGAATGCATCAAAACCGCAATTGTATATCATCCTGTGCCGCAAATGCAGTGATTTCGTCTGTTATGGGTTACGGGGCACAAAGCAGCTGACAGAAGGGGGCCTTCCCCCTTCACGTGTTTTGCCTGCTGACACCCGCTTAGCTCTCTTGGTGAGCGTGTACCCTGTGAAAAGCAGGAGACCCATACAAGAAGAGCATATAGCAGTTTTAAATAGGCTGAAGGCTTGAGCAGGACTCTGAGAAGGGCGTCCGGCCGAGGTTGTGAACGCTGATAAACTTTCGGGAAAAGCGGTGCTCGAAATCTGAACACACGCATACACGCACCTCTGGTGCCACCTGCGCCATTAAGAATGGAGCAGCATACACTCAGCCATAAAGGCGGTGCACAACCTAAACACACACACACACAAAACCCACACACCTGTGGAGCCATCTGTGGCAGTGTCTGGCTGCGTGTGCAGCCACCTACACACACTCATATCACACACGCACACACACACATCACACACACGCACCTGTGGCGCCATCTGTGGCAGCTCGTTTGGCTGCGTGTGCAGCCAACCCAGGGGCTCCAGGTCGCTCAGATAGTCATGCTCAGGCAGGGTGTTGGGCAAGTGGACCACCTGGAGCCAAGCAACACACATTTAGTCATGCTCACACATTTAGTCATGCTCACACATTTAGTCATGCTCAGGCAGGGTGTTGGGCAAGTGGACCACCTGGAGCCAAGCAACACACATTTGATTTTGTTGTGCATTCCAAATACCTGCTGTGAACCCTCACATTGCTGACACACACAATCAATCACATCCCCACATACACCCACAAACGCAAAATTTACACGCACCTCACACACACACACAGTGGTAACGCACCTGGTGGTTGCCCCACTGTGGGGGCATCACGACGCAGCGGACCTCCTTGACTTGTGGGTTGTCTGGGGGGCTCACTCCGTACATGAAGCCAGAGATCTGGGTGCGCAGGTCGGCGATGCAGATGAACTTCTTCAACAAGTTCTTGGGCATCACAAACCTGTGAATGGCATACGTGTTTGGTGCGTGTGTGTGTGTGTGTATAAGAGTGTGTGTGCGTGTGTGTGTGTGTGTGTGTGTGTGAGTAAGCCTACGAGTTCTTCTGCTGCAACAGAGCCCCCCCATGTTGGCCATCAACGTGTATGTAGGTAACTATGCCTGTGCTCCAGCTCGCGTCTTCACACCACAGCACTTGATACAGGAACGCAGGCCGCACAATTACAGCACATCAATATTAATATCAGCGCTGCCAGGCCGCACAATTACGACACATCAATATTTATACCAGCGCTGCCAGGCCGCCAATTACGACACATCAACATTTATACCAGCACTGCCAGGACGCAAGCAAGGCGATGTAACGCCACACCATGACTAGAGTTGGCCAGAACGCCAGAACCATATATTTGGTGATTTCCCTGATTTCCTTAAAAACATTGTATATACACCGTATATGTTTGGTTTTGGCCGACCCTACCCATTTACCAAACAAGCAAAGCTTGTACATGCAAGCACACCCAACTCCGCCCACCCATCCACACCAAAACAAAGCACACACACGCACAAGCAAACAATACGCACTGCTCAATAATAAATAATAACACACAAGTTCACGCCATAGCTCACTCACGTGAACGCATTTTGGCTGTCGCGGATGTCGTCAGAGTTGACGTAGATGTGGTTCACACGCAGGTGCAGGTTGGCCGCAGAGATGGCACGGATGCGCCACTCTGTCTTGGACCCAAAGGTAGCCTGTGTGCGTATGTGTGTGTGTTTGTGTGTGTGTGTGTGTGTGTGTGTTTGTGTGTGTATGTTTGAATCGTGATTTCAAGCATGTGACGCACGTTACAGCAGCGTGTTGAAATGCCATGCAGCACAGCGCACCGCGATTAAAACAACATGCACTAGAATAGCCAGAAGGACTAGGTGACGGCGAGCCCCGCACCTACACCAACCCCCACAACACAACACCAACACCATCCTAGCGACTGTTTGTCAAGCGACGTGCAGGTAAAAAGACAAGCTCATTGTCGTGGGGGAACAAAGAGCTTGTCATGAAACCATACATGCACACCTACACCAACCCCTACAAAACAACACCAACACCATCCTTTGCCTGCTTGCCATGCAACGTGGGGGCGAAAATGAGCTAGTCATTTTGCACAAAACCATACACACGCACACCTACACCACACCCACAAAACGACACTGGCAGCTTCCTGCCACACTTACTTTTCAGGCAACATGTTGACCTGTTTTGTTTGGGGGTAGCTGTGCGTGTGTATGATCTTGTGCAAGAACAAGAACACTCACACCTACCACCACACCCACAAAACGCTTTGACGTGTTGCCTGACAAGGTTGGCACACCCACAAAACAATACTGACACTTTCCTGTTAACCTGCTTGTCAAGCAACATGTTGACCTGCTTGTCAAGCAATGTGGGGGTGACAGTGAGCTTGTCTCTTTGTACACACACACACATTACTATACCCACAAAACATCACTGACATCTTCCTGTCAACCTACCTTGTCAAGCAACATGGGGGTGACGGTGAGCTCGTCTCTTTGCACACACAAACACATGCACGCGTACACACACAGCTTACAATACATCAAGAAAACAAACAGATTCCTGTCGCACCTGCTCATAGGGCGAGGTGGTGGTGACGATGAGCTCGTCTCCATGTACGTTTGCTGTCTTCGTGGTGACAGCTGCCATCTGGCCGCCCTCACGCGCCTGTGATGAGCAAGATTTAAAGATTAAAGAGGATATAAGTTATGAACAAAGAGGATATAAGTTATGAACTCAAAGACACAAAAACACACACACACACAAGACTCATGTGCTAAAAAAGCGAATTTACTTCTAGCATGAAAACACATACACACAAGACTCACGTGCTAAAAAAGCGTATTCACTTGAAGCAGAAATGCAAATAGTTGCATGCTTTTCTCGGCCATTACAAACTTTTGCTGGAAGAAGGCCACTCACGAGCTCAACAATGAAACAAAAAAGGGGTCGTGGATTGCAACAAGACTTGGAGCCGGAAGACCTCCAGCAGTCATCACACATGCCCGCTCCTTTCTTCGCCGCAAAAGAAAGTGAGTGTGCTCGTCATCTCCCCACACACAGAGCAGACGCGCACCTGCTTCTCAATCTCCGCAATCTGCTGCCGTTGCTGGGAGGGGGGAGTGATCTCAGCACCCAGGATGATGTCACGGATCTCGCTCTGGGTCAGTGCCTGCGGGGGGAATACCAGCGGGAAAAACAACATGAATGCAGTTGCTGGTAGGCTGCAGTCCTCCCATTCTTGATCATTATCACAACACAATCCATGCTTATAACAGAGATAGGCCCAATGCACCGGGTCTAGCACAAATACAATCACACAGCCCCCCACCCTTCTATCCCCCCTAAACAACAGGAAAGGAAAAACCTCACATACAAGGCTGCGGAAAAAACAATCCAAAAGCACAGCGAGCAAGAAACGACGCCTCAAGATGCCATCGTCAAACACAAGCTGACACGTGCACCTGAACAGCGACACGCTTCTCCCTCAGTCACGCACCTGAACGTTGACATTGTTCTTCTTGGCATAGTCTGCAAGAATGAGATCCTTGAGCGCAATCTCCACTTTGACCCACTGCTCGTCCGTGAGTGTGGGCCACACGTGGTGCAACTGCGTGATGATGCTCTTGTCCGGCTTCAGGATCATGCGCGCCTGAGTGTGTGTGCGTGTGTGTGTGTGTGTGTGTGTGTGTGTGTGTGTGCGCGCGTGTGTTTGTGTTTGTGTGTGTGTGTGTGTGTGTGTATGTGTGTGTGTGTGTGTGAGTGAGTTTGTGTGAGATGAAGGGCAACTTTTAGAGCAACGACTGTAGCAATTTCGGGTTCAACGGTGCACACTCAATGACTGATGACCAGACCATTCTTGATGACCAAACACACTTCGGCCAAAGGTTGACGATTTGACAAAGATGTGCCCATAAACGAGATCAGGAAATAAAAATTGTTCCTAGGGGCAAGGTGATTAGACACTCAGTACAAAAGCTACACTTGAGCACCCATTGGCAGGGCTCGGCATATTGCTCTGGTTGGCCAAATCTGTATACAAGCGTGATTTTGAAGGAAGTCTGCCTTAAAATACCGTGTGTAATTCTGTATAATTCTGACCAACCCTATATATCGCGCAACACACAAATTATTCCATGCTCAGTTGCACACTCACATCCCATACATGTACAAAGACACACCTTTTCAGGGTTGACGTGCAGCGCACGCAAGATGAGGATGACACGGCTGAAGGCGGTGTACGAGGACACAGTGCGCAGCCAGTCATCATACAGGTTAAACAGCACCATCTGGTTCTCTGTGGCCTTGAGGATGAGGTCGCCAAACTTCTCCAGCTTGATGGCCGCTGTGTGTGAACGCCAAGTCGTGCAATAGAACCACACACGTGTCAAGCAGAGGTGGCAATGTCATGCAATAAAACCACATACGTGTCAAGCAGAGAAAAGTGGCAATGTTATGCAATAAAGCCACGCTCGTGTCAAGCAGAGAAAAGTGGCAATGTCATGCAATGAAACCACGCACGTGTCAAGCAGAGAAAAGTGGCAATTTCATGCAATGAAACCACACACGTGCCAAGCAGAGCAGGCACATCGTCTTGAGGTACAATGACCAAAGTTCGTACACTTCTCTGCATCATCAACACAAGGCAACAGCACTTGAAACCAAGGCAGCCACTACTGGTCGGCGTTGTCTAACAGGCACGCCCTCTCACACGAACACACTCATGCACATCCAGTGCAAAACAACGCCACAATGCTCATTGCTGTCTGTACTCTAAAGCTTCCTGTCTGTACTCTAAAGCTCACGACAACTGGAGGCTGTCAATTCTTCCTACAGTTGAGCAAAGGGAGTGAGCTGAAGCTGCTTGATCCCTAGGCAAAAACCCTAGCCGTGCACGTTTACACACACCACACCACACACGCAGACACACACACACACACACAATGCACACACACAACACACGCGCACGTTTACACACACCACACCACACACACGCAAAAACACACAATGCACACACACATAACACACGCGCACATGCAGAAACACACACCCCAGGCACCCACCTTGGAACGGCAGCTGCAGCTCAGAGCCCGTGATAACAATGTTGGGGAAATCCAGCAAGTGCACCTCAAGTGGATCAAGCATACCCTTACGCGTCACAATCACACGCTTGGGCTGCTCTTCCACAGGCAGGGAGCGCACCTGCGCGGATTCAAAACAGGCATGCAGCGCTCGTTCAAAATGATCACTAGATTTTGGAACGAGCATGTGCTTATGAGTCACGATCACACGTCTATGCTGCCCATCCACAGGCAGGGAGCGCACCTGCGCGGTTTTATAGGCAGGCAGGCATGCACGGCTTTTTTTCATTATTACAAGTTGCTGGAATCAGTAGATGTTGTTGCGTATTGCATGGATAAAAGCCACATGCAGATTGTGAGTGTGTGTGTGTGTTGCCACCACCACCTTCAGGCTTACAGTGTAGACTCAAATGCAGGTTTGCTCCCAAGTAATGTCGCTTGAGGCTTGGGAGCCAATGCTGTAGGACGCAAGGACATACAACCCACACCCACACCCATACAGGATCAACCAGCAGAAATCTAAAGAAGACTCACCAAGGCGGCCACCTCTTCTGCAGTCTTCCACTTGGCCAGCTGACTGAGACGCTTCTGCCCAGCCCACACACTGTACGCACACACACACAAAGAGGATTGGGTAGGCAAACAAGTTGCCACAAGTAATAGGACGTTGATACCACAACTCCAAGCCCTTTTTTTTTTACCAGGATGCACGATCTGATGTCAACTGGGGTGCACTAAGCTCTGACATTACATGTGCTGATATTAAGGGCTGATATTAAGGGCGCAGGCAGCTTACCCCACCCCATACTCCGCAATTATTCACAATCAACAGTCTTCATCCAGAACCATCATACTTGAGGCACCAACGAGCAGCTCAACATTCATACCTAGGAAGCCAGAACCGTGGGATGACGCCGGCTCACTCATACTTTCAGTGCATGGAACTGGGTGTATGCTGCATTGCTACACAGACCAGGCCTATTAGAGGCATGTATGATACTTTCAGTGCATGGAACTGGGTGTATGCTGCATTGCTTCACAGACCAGGCCTATATATTAGAGGCACGTATGGCCCGCGCTCGCTGGTCATGCCAGTCCAGCAAACGCTGCACCAAGACAACCTTACTGAGAAGGTCATATTTGTGCAATGAAGCTAGTACATACATATTTGCATATTTGCAATACAGGTAAATCAACACACTGTATTACTCATTGCTTCAAGAGGGAGCTGGCCAACCTCAACAGCACTATTATTCTATCGCTCCCCCACTCCATCTAGTAAGCCTTCGCACATCAGCCACACATTCCCACCGTTTCCAGATGGCTTCCTGCTTCACAAACCAAACGAGAAGGTGCCTGCGCCTTTCCAATGATGACCCATGCTAGATCAGCATTCATTTGGAAAGCTAAGGGGTTCAATAGAGGATCATTTGTAGGGTTGGCCAGAACCATATTTATACACCGTATTTTTGGTGATTTCCAGGCAAAAAATACCGTGTATGGTGTATACATATGATTCTGGCCAAACCTAATCATATGGAAAGTAGAGGGTGTTTTTTCATATTTTTCCTGGGTATGTATTAAGGTCATCAAGAGGATATAATTTTTCATTGTCTGCCTCACTACATGTCAAGGGAGGCAATAAAAAATCATCTCCTCTCAGTGCTCCTTTTTTTTATGGTTAATGAAGCAGCAAGCCACCCAATAGGAGCGTCCCTCTTGGGGTTAATGAGGCAACAGCCTTACTCCAAAAGAAGCGAGTAGCACGACCCAAGAAGGACAGTTCAGGACCAAATGAATATTCCCCCCTTTGTCTGACTCATTAAAAAAGAAGCAAAACTAGATCCTTGAAGTCTCATATAACAAAGAATGGGTTGCGGGTGCATCCTTCACCACATGTTATAGACCGGCCTATTATACAAAGCACGACACGTTACTTGAAGTCACAAACCACATTCCTCTTAATGGTCATGCGTAAGAGATTTTTTGGGCCTATAACAGAGGGATGGAGGACACATTTAAAGGTGCTCGCATCCGGTCTGACAAACAAAGATGACTTGATGGTCAAGCCTACAATTATCAGGGCCTTTACGTAGGGACGGAGAACACATCTTAAGGTGCTCGCACTCGGTTTGACAAAGAACCATCTAGTAGAATGTTAGGCATATTGTCACACACCTGGTGTGAATGATCTTGAGGAATAGCTGTCCAGAGCGGGGGTTGAAGATGAAGATGGCGCCGTTGATGGGCTTGGTGGTCAGGTTGCCCTCAAACGTTTTGTGGATGGTCACGCGGTACACGTTGGTGTCATCCACAAACCAAATGATCTAGAAGCAGGCACATGTGTGTGTATTGTGTGTGTATTGTGTGTGTGTGTGTGTCAGTCTAATAAGGTCTCGTGGATGGTCACGCGGTACACATTGGTGTCGTCTGCAAACCAAATGACTAAAATCAGACGCAAGCGTGGGGAATTAATACACAATTGAAACATGTATCTGTCGCTCATACGCACACACAAACATGCTTATACGCACACACAAACATGCTTACACACATACACACCTGGTTGCTGAACAGCTCCCCGTAATTCTGGCTGGACAGGTAGGGCTCAGTGGGCTCTGAGGAGTAGAGCTGCAGGGACTTCCGGCAGCGCTCACGCAGCACGTACAGCGCCGGGTTGGACTTCATGATCTTGGCCATGGCCTGATGTGTGTGTTAGTTTGTTCGTGTGGGTGTGGGAGTGTGCACGTGTGTGTGTGTGTGTGTGTGTGTGTGTGTGTGTGCACGTATGTGTTGATAATATCGTGCAATAATCTTCCACAACACACATTACATTTTTACATACATCATACAAGACACACACGGGCGTGTTTAGGCACGTTACCTGAATGACCAGCGCCTTGATGCCAGGGAACCAGTTGCCATACGCACTGTGCAGATTGTAGCATAGGTCAATGCCAATCATGGCACCTGCACACACAGGCACGTGCAAGCACGTTTGAGCAAGTGCTTATGTGTGAGCAACTGTTGAGCAGATCAGAGCCTTACACCATATGTGACTGTATGCTGTAAGACTGGAAAAACCCCTGCCAAAAAATACCATGTATACAACCATGCCTGTAAACAAAACTATGTTGCCTAGTTAGGAGCGCCATAGGAATGTGCAACATTCTATGGCAGTCGCTTGCATGTACCGGCACAGGTGACACACCAGGTACTAGCACATTGAAAACGCCAGGTATGAGCAAAGAAATTTGGATGTGCTAGCTACTAGCAAGATGCCAGGTTCTAGCAAATTAGAAAACCAGCCACTAGCACAGGTTCGACAAAATAAGCCGTTTTATCCGCTTGTGCACGACACTCACCCCACATCTGCTTCACACCCACACCTGCACAGTGCTCACCACCGTGCAGAGCACACGTACCTGTTGGAGATGGGTAGATGGACATATTGTCGGTGGTGTAGTCCAAGAACTTGGCACGCACATAGCGCTCAATGTCGTGGCTATCGTAGTCACCCCACCTGCGTTTTTGAAAGTGTGTGTGTGTGTGCGTGTGTGTGTGTGTGTGTGTGTGTGTGTACGTGTGCTCAATGCAGCAGAAATTAATTGTTGCATGCCATGCCATTAATTGGCAAAAACATATCCCGCGCTCGCTGCCAAAAAACAAAACCTGCAACGGCATGCTAGTCGGCGAACAAACCCACAACATGTCTGGCCGTAACAGGTTGGTACTCAGGGTTAGCGTCACTCGCAACACTTGCATACTAAGGCAGAGACAGACGGCACACACATTGTTTACGCGACAATCAAAGCTCACCCCCCCACATTCTATTACCCTCCCTCCCCCCACCCACCCGCGTGCGCACACATGAACACCCCCCTCCCCCTCCCTGACACACACACACACACACACACAAACACACACACAAGCGCACGTGGGACCTCACCTGAGCTGCACATCAATCCAAAACTTGTTGCTGGGCTTCTGATCAAACACGTCGTTGGTGTCGGCCATCAGGCTGGGCTTGCTCATGGGCCACTTGTATGCCGCAAAGAGCAGCACGTCCGCACAACTGCTGTTCATCTTGTAGGATTTTCGGGGGTGAATTGTCTCCTTTTGCACGGTCTCTATCTCCAGGGCATCCAGCTCCTGGTCAAAAACCTGTAGGGTGCATGTGCACGTATGTGCACGTATGTGTGTTTGTGTGTGTGTGTGTGTGTGTGTGTGTGTGTGTGTGTGTGTGTGCACGTGCCTCTTTGTTTGTGTGGGTGTGTGTAAGTGTGTGTTTGCGTGCACAAACGTGCACGTGTCCTTGCTAATTTACATGTGCGTGTATTGTCCGAAACGCTCGAGGCGAGAGTTTCTCAGCAACCTACGCTACATGTGCTGCCAATGTTCAGATGCTGCTGTTGCTGCCTATTAGCACTTTAGCCAATCTATATAACCAGATACAAACTCGCAACTGCAGCCTCAACTGCTCAAAATACCAGCTATACATTCGCAACCGCAACTTCAACTGCTCACACGCCAATGGGCTTCTGTTTTCTCGCACAAACCTCAAACAATCCAAGTGCCCTTTCTCGTCGCTGTATTACATTTTCTTACATCTTTTGCATTCGCATGCTTTGGGCGTTGATAACAAGAAATCAGAAGCTCCTCAAATCTGCATTGCTACTCGCGACTTCTGAGTCAAAGCCATTTTAGTTACAGTCATTTTACACGCATAACATTCATGGCCTAGTGTACAATAAAAACAAACACTTGCCACATACGAAAGCCTGTCGTGTTGTAAACGCCCCCCCCCCAAACATAAATATGCACATCCACACCAACACCAACACCCACACCCACACAAAACGAACGCACCTGGCAAATATCCATGACCACAGACTCGTGGACCTTCTGCCACAAGTGGGCTCGCATAATTTGGATGAGTGAGATCTTGAGCGTGGGGATCTTGCCGTGCCTGCGCACCAGGTTGAAAATGTTTACACCACCTTCTGGTACATATATATACGATACACAGCAGCTTCTTTCCTGGCCTGGCCATCTATTTTAGTTTTACATGCTTTTCAAATTCACAGATAGTGAATGGCAATAGCCCTGCAAAACAATTAATTATTATTTTGCCGGTGAATAGAAAAGCTGTCGGGCTACCGCTTGAGCCCAAGAGAGCGGTAGCAAGATCCAAAACTGATCTGCTGTAAACACTAGATTCGACCCAGAGGGAAGATTCATCAATTTCAAGTGCCAACTTAGGGAAGTGCCCACCATTTTAAGAGGACAAAAGCCACAATGATGTAGGTAGGTCAGCGCAACAGCGCAAAGTAGAAAATTTCAACTCGTGCTTGCACAAGCCAGGCAAATTACAATAGCATGCTGCTGAGGAGAGAGCAGCCGCAGCAATCGCCAGACAGCAAAAAAAAGGCCCTCCCACACCTGCACTCAGCCCTGTGCACCAGCATTTAAGATGCTGGACAGCTCCACAGATGCACACACACATACACACACGGCATTCAAGATGCTTGCCAGCTCACATACGCGCGCACAGAGGAGCAACTCACATGAAGATTCCCGTCAAGTCCAGCTGCACTTGGAAGCCCACGTACACGTTGGCGCGGTTGATGGTGGGGCTCCACCATAGCGTGAAGCGTCGGTTGGGGATCTGAAGCAGAAACAGGATTTAATGAGTTTTAACGAACAGATACGCACTCAAAGAGGCCAGGACCCCACCAGTGTTTTATATGGGGTTAAGATTTAGTGCAATGGATCTCACAGATTGCCTGTATAAAAAATCATTTTGCCCATTAATTGCCTGTTCATAAAAAGTAGTGGGAATGATTGTGGGCGCCACTAGGATGTGAAGGGTTGGTGGGGACACAAGACAATCTTGCGAAACACTTTAACATGTTGCAACCTACACGCCAGGGACAAAATACCTCAAACCTGAACAAAAAGGTGTCTTGCCTGTGCAACCTATAACGCCCAAAATACCCAGATATTAAGGACACCTTGTTACCAAGGCAACGTCTTTCATGTTTGTAATGAAGAGGATTCCATGGACAGAGCCATTCAACAAGTGATGTTGGGGGGTCTGTTCATGATATCCTCAGCTTCTTGCAGCTTGTAATAATATTGGCGGTATGCAAGATTGATCTGGGCAAATTCAAGACAGGGGAAAGCGCGAGTTGCCAGGCATGTGTGGTTCAACATGTGGTACCATGTGTGGTTCGACATGTTTGGCTCACATGTCGGCCACATAAAAACTGACCATATGCAAATGGGACAGGAGTAGACTGTCTCTATTTTAACATACAACCTTTTAAGCCTGCAGGGCACTTAGAGAGGCAACCACCCACTTCCAGCTCTGAAAAGTCTATCACAGGACAAAGTGCTCCACGCTGGTGATGCAGTGCAAGTTTTACAAGTGTAAGAAGCCGTACCTGGTTTAGACCACTGCGCTGTGCGTTGGTGAGCTTCTTGTACTTCATAGACTCCTCAAACCCGCTGGCCTGCGTGTGTGTGTATGTGTGTATGTGTGTGTGTGTGTGTGTGTGGTTTGTCTCATGCTCACCTGCCTCAAGCTGTACTGTCAGGCCTCTGGCCTTACAATGCAGCTTCTCCAGATTCACAGTGCGATCATAACATCCTGGCGATCAATGACAATGGACCATCCTGCCTTTTAACCTCGCCCCCACCCCCACAAATGCACCACCTTCATCCCACACCCACACCAACGCCCTTCACCCATGCCATCACCCACGCACCTTCTCCCAGAACAGACCCTCCCAGGTTGGGAAGTAGGTGCCCTTGAACATGGTGTGCTCCAAGATGCCCTCCACTCCCCCTAGCGCTTGAATCACGTCGGTGCGGTAGTTGTTCAGATTCCACAGCTTGCCGTCGTGTTTCTGCACGCACAAGGACGTAGCAGTGTTTAGGATGTGGCTTAGTTCAGTTTCCACAGTGTGCCGACGTGACTCGGCCAAAGCTTGCCGTTCTGTTTCTACACAATCATAACAGTATTAATATGTGGATGTGTGATGTTCAGTACCCAGTGTGCCATCGTGTTTCTACACACACAAGGTCTTAACCTTGTTAAAAGTTAGGGTTAGGGTTCACACGTTGTTGGCATCGTTCGTGCACCATGCTGCCTAAACAGGCACCACCACCAGAGCTCTCACTCATATGCTTGACAGCCTTACACATGACCACACCCCTTCCGCACTCATCCAACACAAACAACAGCACTGCGCACCACCCACACAGTTCCAGGTGGTGCATCACATAAAAACTTAGTGAGCGTCTTAAAAAAAATGCTAGTTATCACTTGCAAGGCAGTTTTAATTTGGGATCGTGCCCACTCCAACACAGTGCAGCAAAACGCTTGGTTCTCTCTAAAACTGTGGCCTGGTGGCTAGGAGCACACCCATCAGGCGCAAAAGACAAAATTATTCAAAACACTCCTCCATTTTTTACTGCCCTGTTTTACAAAGGTGCACAACCTCAAATTTTACCAACCAAGAATGAAGGATGCCACATCCATACACCAACAACCTCACCACGCGCACACACACACACACATACACACACAAACACACACATACACACACCTGATGGGTCCACCAGAAGGGGTTCATTTTTGTGACCTGGAACTGCTTGAACTCCTGACGCACACGCCACCCGCGATCGTACGCCAGCGTGTGTCGATCCTGCGCAGACACAAATCCAATGAACATCAATGATTTGCAACTAGGAATATGCTGACACACACGCACGCACGCACGCACGTACACACACACACACACACGCACGCACGTACACACACACACACATTTACACACACGTGCGCACCTTTTGGAACAGGGTGTTGATGCGGGGGATCCCACGGTCCCAGCTGTCATCCAAATCATCCAGGGTCAGGCGGCGGTTCTGGGTCTTGGCCTCTTCTTTCTTGAGAGCATACTCGCTCCACACGCGCTCACTGTCGATGAACTCGCTCTCCCAAGGCTGCAAGGATGGTGTGAGTGTATGTGTGTGCTTGCACATGTGTGTGGGGACAGGTTGCCAAAAGAGGCAAAAAAATATCAAGCCGTGCTTTTAGGAATAAAGTCATAAGGCTAAAAACGTTCTCTTTTGCTTTCAGCACCAGCCTAGGACGATTGAAGGGAAAAGTGTGCGGGGGGTTGCGCATGCTTTCCTGTGCTCCCACGAGTCCTTGATTGTTATGGTTCACATAAATTCTCCAGTAAACACTTCAGAGATCTCGGTTGGTCAATTGTGTGGTAATAGCTTGTATGGGGTCTTACAAACTGGGCATACTTCAGGTTCCTTATCGCCGGGGAAAATGACCATTTTCCCCAGTAGTAAGGGACCTGAAGTAATTCACAAGGCACAGGGATTTCACCCAGTACTTCAGCAGGTTGATGCATGGGATGCAAAGGATGACACTTGCACAAGCACAGGGCATCAATGCAAAATGCGGGGCAAGGAAAAAGGAAGTGGGAAACCGATTGTCTCAGCAGCATTGTGTAAGGTTTTCTGTTACTCGTGGAACAGACATATGCTTGTCATTGCTTGGACATCATTGACAGCTAGGCACCGAAATGACCTCCTTCCCAACAAACAGCACGTGCAGACAATTACAGGCAGCGAAATGGAACAAATTCGGAACCATTGGTATTTACAGGCAGTGAAATGGAACAAATAGTACACGTGGAAGTAGCAGTACAGGCTGGGGGGGATGGGATTTCTTGAGACCCCTTGTGCTGATGCTCACTATCATTTGTGGCACACACTCTCCATGCCTGGGATGCCTAAGGCAGCACGCTGATTATTGAGCAGCAAAATGTATGAAAAACAGCATCATAAACGTATAACATTGTTTCAATTGCTTACTTTGTTGCAATTCTGCAAGGTTACCTATGGCTATGTGCCAACAATAGGACAATAAATGAAAGATGGGTGTTTAAGCTTGACTTGAGAATTACCTTGAGGCGGAACTTGAGAATTGACTCGAGGCGGAAATACTTGACGGAAATACTTGACGGAAATAGATTTAAGGCTCACTAGAGGCGGAAATAGTTGTCAAAATACTTGAAGCGGAAATACTTGAGAATTGACTTGAGGCGGAAATACTTGTCGAGCGGTACAAATGGAACAAGGACACCGATGCTTCCTTCTTCCTTTTCTGACAAGCGAGGCTCATACCCACAGGCAAGCCAAAGCTTAGTTTACGAAGCAGCCACAAAAAAAGGTCAGGAGCGACCGAACTTATTCTCTCCTGACACAAACATGGCACAGTTGGATGACACGCGGAGAAGTAGGTCAGGAGCGACCTAACTTATTCTCTCCTGACACAAACATGGCACATTTGGATGACACACGAAGAAGTAGGTCAGGAGCGACTGAACTTGATCTCTCCTGACACAAACATGGCACAATTGGATGACACGCGGAAAAGTAGGCCGGGAGCGACTGCACTTGATAACTCTTGAGAGTGATCACAAGTATTGCGCACCTGGATGTAGCGGTAAAGGTTGGGGATGAGCTGCTCCTCCTCATGGCTCATACCCGCACGGAAGTGGGTGACCCCTAGGTCTGTCTGCTGGCTGTAGCGTAGGTCAGACTGGGGGATCAGGATGTGGCCCATGGACAGCATGCCCTGCAGTATTTTGTTTGTATGTGTGTGTGCGTGTGTGTGTATGTATGCATGTGTGCGCATGTGTGCATGTGTACGCGGTGTGCCTGTGGAAATGTGTGGGTAGATTCCCGTTACTGGGGAATCATCGTTGCGTTTTCAGTGTGCATTAGCACATCACCATGATTGCAAGAAGAAATCACGAGCTCAACGGCGCGGCTTCTTGAGCGCTTCCACAGCACTGTGCAACAGAGGCAAAAAGCTCTCATATTGTTTGGGGTTAGCCCACATGTGCGCATGCAGCTGACTTGCGAGGGAAAATGGGTGTCTCCCTACACCTCTAAAATGTCAAACGGAGACAACCATTTCCCCTTGCAAGTCAGCTGCACGCGCGCAAGTGGGCGGACTGCTGGACATTGGGCAGCACAAATAATAGTGGAGGCAGCTTGGCCATCATTTCCATTGACGACTGAAGTAGACATCGTCGTCAATGGGAATCAATGACCAAGCTAACCCCACCACTGCCAGAGCCTGCTCAGCATCCAACCTCACGCCCACCGGCCTTGCATTGAGTGATTTCTGCTAGTCTGGTATTGCAGCCGAGTGAATCAACAAAGCGACGAGGTACCTTTGATTGTTGTTAGTAATTGTGCATGTTCGACACGATATTATTAGCGTGTTCATACCTCGTTGCATAGCATTGTGATGAGGAGTTTCCGCAACCTGTTGTTCTCACAAAATATTTGACCAATCATCACAGGGACCTTCACATTGCACAAAATGACACCTTCAGTGCGAAGGTGAGGGGTGTGTGTGGACAAGAAATTTTAGAACAACCAAAAAGAAAGATGCAGGGTGCAAGATAAAAGAAAGATGTAGGGTGTTAGATCCACGAGGATTGCGAACATATACTGAAGTGTAACTACGTGTCGGGTCAGCGCATCTCCACTCACCAGTCCACCAATCTCCTTAGGCGAGTAGAACACGACAGGTGGGAAACGGGAAGGCATCTTGGAGTTGAGGCCAATCTGCGAGTGACAGCATTGGGTAATTCGTCAGTTACTGTGGCGCGGTAATCGTCGGTTGCTGTGGAAAGGGGAGGGGTGCAAGGGGGATGCTCACACATCATGCTCCAGACGCTGATTAAAGCAGTACAGTAAGCTGTGTTGTGAGGGACATGCTCAGGGTGAGGAGCCGCCATCGTTCCTAATGCTATCCTACTCAGATTCAGCATAGAAACATTCGTTGTCATTGCACAGTATCCCAAGTTAACCAGGAAGTGCAAACCTTTTTGTTTGCCTGCAAGTTCAACATTCCCACCGGCGCGCGTTTGATGTAAACAGAGCCAGACCTGACTGCACGAGTCCAAGCGTAGCTAACAAGCAGGGTCAGCCAGAGCCGTGCTTATATGCACTGTGTATGACCGTGCTGCCCTCGTAAGTCAATTTTTTTGCCACGGATACCATCAACTCACTCCGCACCAGTGTTGACCAGCTCTATGGACATGTACACAATGTTATATCGACTTCTCAGATCCTGACAAGCTAAAAACTGACATGAGAAGGCCCAACCTCAACTTGAAATGTGTCTGGATCATGTCCTCACAACCAAACAGCAAATCCAGCACATCACCTTGATACGTGTCTGGATCTTGTTCTTACACTTGACCAGCAGATCCAGTAGCTCACCTTGATACGTGTCTGGATCTTGTTCTCACACTTGACCAGCAGATCCAGTAGCTCTTGGGTGTGCACCACGGCCTCACGGTAGTAGGTCATCAGCCCAATGAGGGCGGTGTTCCATTTGTTGGCCACCTTGGTAAAGGTGGTGCTGCCACTGCTCATCAGGACCTATGTGTGCACGTGTGAGTGTGGCGTGCATGTGTGTGTGTATGCATGTATGTATGTGTGTGTGGTGTGCACAGTGTCTGCGCATTTTATTGTGTGCATGTGTGAGTGGTGTGCAGGCATGGTTGTGTGTGTGTGTGTGTGTGTGTGTGTGCAGGTGTGCCTGCATTCTGATCATGCAAGCATGCCAAGCAGTGTATACAAACAGCAGACAAACAAACCTAGGAGGGCATCCTAAGGTGCCGTTCTCAATTTGCTTGAGATATCATGCTCATGCAATGGAGAACGGCACCTTATAGTGCCCTCCTATCATTCACAAAACCTTAGGTGCATGCAAACACACACACACACCTGGCGAATGCGGTTCTCAAACGCTTTCAGCGCCTCATCATCCACGCGCAGGAAGGCCTGTGCTGTGCGCTCTTTGGTGTGGATGTTCTGCAGCGCCCACACGCCGTCCTTGTTGGCAAAGCCCTCCGCAGTCATGCGGCACTTGGGCAGGATGCGCACCTAGGCACACACACACGCGCGAACAAGCACGTTGGAATTTGTTCCATATACCCTGTGCAACCCTACACAGTCTCAGTACAAACGACACTTGTTGACTAAGCTGTAACCCTCAACCCTAACCCTAAACCCTCAACCCTAACCCTCACTTTGTTTCTGTGTCAGTGACGGGATATAAGCGGGCCAGAAAACATGAATTAGGAACAAGACGCAAGACATGTACAACATCAAGCCAAACTAGGCTTGCCTTCACAAGGCACAAATATAAACACCCCACCCTTATAAAGGAGAATAAAGAATGTGAGCTCGTCTTCAGTGGACAAGCCTCAGGAGTGGAAGTAGTACAAAAATATAAGTAGGGAGGCACACATGGGAGTAGGAGGTAGAAATAACATCTGACAGCGCACACAGATGCGAACACACATAAGCCACCCACCTCGAACCCTGACATGTTGAACAGCAGGTTGGGGTTGTCCCTGGAGTACACGCTCACAAAGCTGCAGTCCCAGTCAAAGGTGGTGAGGGAGCGGGGAAGACGATTCTTCATGTCCCAGAACACCTGCGCATGTGAATGTGTGTGTGTGTGTTTCTGTGTGCGTGTGTGCATGTGCGTACGTGTGTGCATTTATGCGTGTGTGCGTGTTCCTGCGTATTACCAACAGCTGTTGTCTGCTAATCAAGACAAGTCCAAAGCCACCTTTTTTTGTACCTAACCGCGGGATCGTCTTCAAAGACGAACATATTTGAAGTCACTAAGCAGATCGGACGATTAAAAATTTGCAAGCAGTTATAGAAACGTGCAAGAGACAATTGTCCCTTGATTTAAAGCACAACACTCACCGCACGCCCCAAATTCACATCATGCTTCATTAGCCGCATGCGTGCATCCCTTGGCCAGCACTTGCGGTTGTTGTAGCCCACGATGTTCTCATTGTTGGGGTCAGGGTGCTCTGTGCAGGCGGCAGTGTCAATTGTGTGTGTGTATGCGTGTGTGTGTGTGTGTGCGTGTGTGTGTGTGTGTGTGTGTGTCACTAACAAGTTTAAACTCTGCACAGTGAAATGAAAACCAGCGACAATAATCGGGGTCAAAGTTGTGGTTTAGAGGGGACATAGAGGGGAGGGGAGAAAGGGGGCGTTTAAACAAGCGCCTCCCTAAAATGTTTCACTACTTCAGGACGGCTTTGGATGTGTACAGGATGTTTGCTACTGCGCAACGCTCTGTCCACATTAAACATTGTCCCTAAGAGGTAGAACAAATAAATGAGCTCTGCCGCTCTCTTCTCTTCTCTATTCTCTTTTGGCTCGGAAACAGAGGGAGTGAAGAGTAGGAGGACAGTACGCACTTTGTGTGGAGAAGACGAAGCAACAGAGCCAGGGAAAGAGGCTAAAGAAGAAAAGAAACGTAGACAAGACCTAGAACAGACTAAGGATGGCAGGGTACTCACACGCTAAGCCTTGACTGAAAATGAGGCACTAAGGAGGCACAAGCAGTTTGAGAAGAGCCCGCGCAGATCACTATGCCCACACATGGACCAACGTGCTCAAGCGATCTGACGTGTGCAAGTGCCTACACTTTTGTTGTTAGGAAACAACAGGCACAAGTTGAAGGCAGCAGCACATCTTGCTTCTGCAACTATACAGCTGTACGAAAACAACAGGCACGAAATGAAGGCAGCAGCGCAAATTGCCCCTGCACCTACACATTTGTACAATCGCAAAAAATGCTATCCAATGTGCTCAGCGTCTTTGAATTATTTTCACGTAACATCAACAAGTACACATACCTGAAGTTGCACAGACTCACATAAAGTTATACAGGCATGCAACAGAAATACACACGGGCTCACAGACAAAAACGTATGTATTCAGACGTACCTGTGAGGTAGCGCTGGATGAGGTCCTTAGACTCGTCCGCGCTAAAGCGCAGCAGCATGTACACCTACAAACAGTACGCCAAAATGAATACACGTCAGGAATTTCATGCTGAAACAATTAGGTGCAGTAACATGCACACGGTACGTTAGACAAGCATTTATATTAGGAAGCCTGCGCCGCACCTGCTTTCTATAGCAGAGCGTGGCAGCATGTACGGCATTTAAAAAGGCAAGCAGCTATGGTCCATTACAGTAACAATGGCGTCGGAGGTGGGAATCACAACAATTCGCAGGTCAGAGCTGCTTCTGGACAGCAGCGCTCGGCCTTTCAAGAAAAGTTAAGAGAACACACGGCACACACGCGCTTTGTATTACACACCTTTGTGATGCAGCTGCAGTAAAATTTGAGTGAAAGACATACGACACACACTTGCGCTTTGTATTACACACCTTTGTGATGTAGCGGGAGTACAGGCGGATGGGGTGACGGGTCTCTGACTTGACATCTGTGTGTGTGTGTGTGTGTGTGTGTGTGTGTGTGAGAGTGTGTGTGTGTGTGTGTGAGGGGGGGGGAGCTGTAAAGGTCTGAAAAACTATGACAAACATTATAGTAAAGACGGATGGGGTGCTCAGTCTCACTTGATATCTGTGTGCGTGTGTATGTATGTGTATGGGGGGCAGGGGAGGATGAGGGGTTATATTGTGTCCACAAATTAATGCATTTTGAAGGGCAACATAGCAGCCCTGCGGTGCACAAAGCACGAGCGCATTGCATGGGCAGTGAGGGAGCAGCATACTTTAATTTCGCTAACTTTTTTAGACGGCAGGATCAATGATCTTCTGTTGCATGAGGGTTTTGTGCGGAAACTTTGGGAGTGGTACTGTCGTTCCTCGGCAGCTAGAGATCCCTCACACTTCCATGCAGCATTGAAGAAGGCAGCAGCTGCCTTACCCCTGAAGGTCAGGAACTCGTTTGGCATCTGGGGGGGGCCAGCCAGCTCTGAGGCGCGTGTCAGCCCGAGCAGCAGCAAGTCCAAGATCAGCCCGTAGTACTGTGTGCGCGCGCGTGTGTGTGTGTGTGTGTGTGTGTGTGTGTGTGTGTGTGTGTGTGTGTGTGTTAGCCATGGAACACAGGTTGGTATGAGTTTTTCAAGTGCGGATGGCATGGGCAGGTGCTCTCTGAAGCGCGTGTCAGCTTGAGCAGCAAAACTCCTCCCTTGCTGTTCACTTTTGAGCAAATACGTAACAAGTATGCCACAACTTTTGTCACATTTTGTGATAGGTGGATGAAAACAAAGATGCGTAGTATTGAAGGCAGGGAGCACAATAGATGCTCGTGAGCGTACTCCTCATTCACAGGCCAACACACACACACACACACACACACACGTGGACACAAAATATGCATGCGTATCCATCTTCACACTCACACACCTGGGCAATGAAGGAAGAGAACTGCAGCCCCCGAATGAGGCCGTAGCCGTTGGTGTGGCTCATATCCTTGTACGAGATGACCACGTTGTTCTTGGCGGTCATGTAATCCGCAATGTTATGGTCCACGATGAGGCGCAGCAGTCTTTAAAAGCAAGGAAGTGACAGTGGCAAGGTATGACAGTGGCAAAGAAAAAAAGACAGTGGCAAGGCATGACTGTGGCAAGGTATGACAGTGGCGAAGAAAAAAAGTGACAGTGGCAAGGTTGACCATGGCAAAGGAAAAAAGACAGTGGCAAGGTATGACCGTGGCTTGACCGTGGCAAAGTATGACAGTATTAAAGAGAAATAGTGACAGTGGCAAGGTATGACAGTGGCGGAAAAAAAAAGACACTGGCAAGGTATGACCGTGGCAAAAAAAAAAAGACAGTGGCAAGGTATGACAGTGGCAAAGAAAAAAAGACAGTGGCAAGGTATGACCGTGGCAAAGTATGACAGTACCAAAGAAGAAAATTGACAGTGGCAAGGTATGACCGTGGCAAAGTAAACAGTACCAAAGAAAAATAGTGACAGTGGCAAGGTAAGACAGTGGCGAAGGAAAAAAGCGACATTGGCAAAGCACGAGCCACATATCAAATTGAAAGTATTCACACGTACGTCCATTGTATGTATGTGGGCGAGGATGGCAAACATAACGAACGTGGATGGCGGAATGCGCATAAGTAACGAAAGCCTGTGTGATGCATAATGTTGGCCATAACCGTATATCTGCACCGTGTATAACCGTATGTATGGTGATTTCCCTGCTAAACATACCGTATGTACACCGTATATACCTATAAATGTATTGTTCTGGCCAACCCTAGTGATGCATGACACATCACTGTGCAGGTGAAATTGGGTGCAGATGTATTCGAGCATGCCTTACTTGCTATTGCCATAGAAAGAGCTGCTCACTCAAGTATAAGGAAGCAGCAGCCTTTTTGTGTGAAACGTCAATTCAGACACGACACCGCTTGTGTAAAGGATGCAGCCCCGCTGCACCTGTTCCTTTACAGGCTCCTCACCCTCCAGCAAGTTTGAACATTGTCCAACCATTTCCTCCTTAATCGGTGCCTCATACAAGCAGCGCGGTCAATTACATGCAAACAGACTGCTGAGACTTGCATTAACGTAAACGAGGGTAAGGAACACACATATTTCGTTGCATACTTCATCAGCATATTTCATTGTTACACGCATACGTAATAGCCAAACGCATATTTCATTGCTAGACCCAGTCACTTAAGTACACTAAAACTTGCCAACCTCACAACACCCATACCCACACCAGCCCACCCACTCCCACACACAAAGCCACCCACACACCCACACACCTGTTCAGGAGCGTAAGGTCCACCTTCTCAAACATCTTCTCAAACTCGGACTGCAGCAGCACCACACACTCCCCGTCTGCTGTCTCCCACACGTTGGTGAGGTTGTTGATGCCATGGCACCTTGGAGTAGGAGAGCAAGCAGCAAGGAAGGTTAGGGGCAAAGAAGATGTGTTGGGCAGGCTGTTGATGCCACGGCACTCAAAAGTGGGAGTGCAAGCAGTGAGGGAAATCTGCAAAAGAAATGTGTTCGTGCCCATTAGAATACACGAAAGAGAACACGCCCCGGTAACATAGGGGTGACGACCCTTGTTGTCAGAGGTGTTGTCACCTCTTCAATACCGGGCGTGCGATCTGACTGGGGTCCCCAACGTTTGGAGGCGACAGAGACACAACTGGGTGGTGACATGCTGTAAACATTTGTAGGGTTGGCCAGACCCGTATATATACACCGTACATGACCGTATATCTGGCAATTTCCCTGCCAAAATTACCGTATATGCACCATATATATATGGTCTTGGCCAACCCTAAACATTCGGCATGGCTAGCGCGTGAATGCTCAGTTCTCCACATGACACCCTACAGGCAGGGCGTGCCACGTGGAGAGCTGAGGGTGTGGCGAGGTTGTTGATGCCGTGGCACTTGAGGGTGGGAGAGCAAGCATGCGGAGGAGGATCGAACCCTTTTTTAAGGGCTTTTGGTCAGGAGCACATGCGAATCACAGGGCCAGAGGTTGACAAGCACACCAAGCGCTCGACATGTGCGCTCGACATGTGCCAGAGGTTGGCAAGCACACCAAGCGGTCAACATGTGCGCTCGACATGTGCCAGAGGTTGACAAGCACACCAAGCGGTCTACCTGTGCAAAACTGTGCATACAGACAGCACTGTAAACCATGCATGTACACGGACAGCACTGTGGCGTACGTATAAAAGCACTGCAACCATTTGAACACAAGCGGTGGTGGTATTTTGCTTGCATGGATACATAAAGCACTGTGATGAATGCAAAAAAGCACACCCACCATATTAACACAGGCAATGGGGAAATTTCCATTGCATGGACACATACAGCGACATGATGCATGCATGAAGCACTTCCACGGTAGAAGTCCCACCATTTGTACACAAGCAATGGGGGGATTTCCATTGCACGACACATTAAGCATTGTGATAAACGCATGAAGCACACCCACCATTTGAACACAAGCCCATTGAATGGACACATGGACCATTGTGATGAATGCATGAAGCACACCCACCATTTGTACACAAGCAATGGGGGGAATTCCATTGCATGGACACATAAAGCGACATGATGCATGCATGAAGCACACCCACCATTTGTACACAAGCAATGGGGGGATTTCCATTGCATGGACACATAAAGCGACATGATGCATGCATGAAGCACACCCACCATTTGTACACAAGCAATGGGGGGGGCTCCGTGTCTGCAGGCTTGACCCAGTTGGGGAACAGGTGACGCTTGTCCGCTTCAAACCACAGGTACTGGTCCAGGTAGCTGCACGTGAAGTTGGCCAACGAAGATCGTTAGTGGGAGTGTGAGCAAGAGAAGTGTTCAGACAACAGGTGCTGGTCCAGGTAGCTGCACGTGGAGTTGGCCGACGAAGATCGTGAATTGGAGTGTGAGCAAGATAAGTGTTCGAACAACAGGTGCTGGTCCAGGTAGCTGCACGTGGCCAATGAAAATTGTTCATCAGAGTGTGAGCGAGATGAGAGTGTGTAAACATGTGTGCCTCCAAAAAAAGCATTCCTACGCGACACTGGCAAAGGATGGTTAGCTCACGCTAAGGTGGGCAGGGGCCTATACTCGTATGGCAGTCGGTGCCACAGGGAAATGACCGCAACGATTGCATACATAGGCACAAGGGCGCCAGTGTGTGGTCTTCTCTAGGAGCTCAA
>Ga0307942_1000373_pt1 | contig 30228 bp, 34 predicted proteins | sample OrgLakmetagen175_FD_201846 | JGI IMG/M metagenome (GOLD analysis project Ga0307942, IMG submission 201846) | Saline water microbial communities from Organic Lake, Antarctica - #175 | ecosystem: Environmental > Aquatic > Non-marine Saline and Alkaline > Saline | place: Antarctica: Organic Lake... | reverse complement strand
TGTGTGTGTGTGCGCGCGCGTGTGTGTGTGTGTGTGTGTGTGTGTGTGTGTGTGTGTGTGTGTGTGTGTGTGTGTGTTTGTGTGTGTGTGTCTGTATGCGCGCGTGCGTACCTATTGCATGTAGCTTTATTCCCACTTTACTTTATACCTTAATAAAACAAGAGTCGCCTGCGCTTCCTGGATGGACATCGGCGCATAGCACAGCAGCTACGCAAATGCGCCAATAATGCACCAATAAAAATAAAATGTGAGATGAATGTTGTTCTTTGTTCCCTTGTTGTCGTGCTGGCCGCTCGGGGAGTCGACGCCGCGGGAAATGAGGTGAACCCCGCAGGCGAGGTCTCGGTCAGGACGGCAGAGGATCTCTTGCTCCAGCTTCAGAACGCTTCTGGGGCAGGACACGGCCAGCAGCAGTTGAGCTTTCCTCCCGGCCTACTTTCCTTTGGGGATGCAAGACCTTGGCCAGCTGAGGTAGTGGCACCCAGAGCAGGGCGCCTGCTGCTGGCTGGTGCTGGCTGGGAGCTGGGGCTGGGGGGTGCCACAGTCCTGGACTTTTCCATGCTCCCCAAGGTACGCATTGGGCTCGTTGGTTGGTAGGGAAATTTCCTGGCTGACTGCATACGCATGCAATTTTAAGCTGGACAAACACACAGACATTCTGTGTATGTATATGCTCATCTGCATATGGCTCATTGAGCAATACCAGCAGCATGAACGCTAGCAAGGGGGTGTTACGTACGCTCTGCACGTATCCATGGTGTGTGTGTATGTGTGTATGTGTGTGCACGTGGGGGTGTGGGTGTGGGTGTGGGTGGGGGTGTAGGTGTGGGTGGGGGTGTGGGTAAGGTTGGGTGTGTGTGTGCTTCTAAATGCGAAACCTTTCCTTCTTCTCCTCTTGTTTTAGCCTTGTAGCTCATGAGTATGTACATAGGAGGTTAGGGTGTTTCTACAAGTTCTTTGTTCAGTTTTACGGCCTAAGTAATCCTTGAGCAAGTTGCTGCATACTTTAACACACACACACACACACACACACACACACACACACACACACACACACACACACACACACAAACACACACACACACACACAAACAGAGAGAGAGAGATAGATAGATAGATAGATAGATAGATAGATAGATAGATAGATAGATAGATAGATAGATAGATAGAAAGAGAGAGTGTGTGTGTGTGTGTGAAAGAGACGCGTCTATTTTTTGTTGTTGGTCAGCACAAATATAAGGGCTCGAATTTACTAAGGTCACTCACATTTGTAAACTTTGGTAATGGATGTTACGTGAAGTGGGGCAGTGTGCTAGATTGCAAGTGTCACTTACCTATGTCCAAGAATTGTGTGCTTCATCTCGATCAACTGTGCTGAGGCCAAGGGTCGTGAGTGCTACTGCTCAAATTCCAGGGTTTGCGTGTAATCCTTGGTTCAAGCCCTGCCAACTTCCATCCTGTCAGTGTGCATCGTAGTGTGCCCTGTTGCCTTACGTGTTGCTCTTGCTATGTCTCCTTTTGATGGGCAGGTGTTGAAGCTGCACGGCGGGGTGCAGCTCGTCGCGTTTCAGGACCTAGCCATTGTCAACCTGTGCTCAAAGGTAACCGTGTTGCACGTCATTGCTTTGCTGCATAAGTTTAGCATGCACACATACACCTAAACGTGCAAACATACGTGCACATATATACACAGCACGTGCACACCCACACATACATACACAATACACACATGCACACACACACATACACGCACGTACACACATACATACACACAAGTACGCACTCACACACAATACACACACACACACATGCACACACACACACACATGTGCACACATACGCGCCCCCACAAATCCACATACACATACGTGCAGTGGTACACCCTGAACTACCAGCTTGGACTGCGATTGGCTCTGTCATCCACGATGTGGCCCCTGGATATGAACATGTGGGTCGGGGCTGCTTGAGTCAACGGATATCAACCTCTCCCTGCATGTGTGGAATGGCTTTCTCAGACTCACTCAGCCTCGTCAGTGGAAATGTTTATGATTAAGTATTGCTATCAAATTTGCAAATAGGGTTGGGCAGGGCCGTAAATACAACGCATTTGCCTACCTGTTTTAAACTTCCCTGTTCCAGATTCCGTATACCTACACACCGCATACTTGCATACTTGTGGTGCTCTCGTTGCATTGCACGCTTCATTTTCCGCTGCCTGTGATGAAAATGAGGCCCTCAGGCGTCAGTGCTGCTGTGCAAAAAAGCACTGTAGTGTTTGGAATTAGGAGGGCCTGGTGTACGTGATTGGTTGGGTGCCACCTGCAATTGATCCTTTGGCCATTTGTTTTGTTCAGACACACACAGCTACACACGCAAGGGGCATATGCATATGCACACACACCACATACACAGCACACACACACACAACACATGTGCACTACCACGCACACGCAGGGGTGTTCGCTTGCTGCGCATGCACAACGTGCTGCATGTGGTGGACGTGGAGGAGGTCCATTTCTTTCTGTACTGGGCAGCTATGGAGCTCATACCGTTTGCACAGGTGCACATATGGGGTGCCCTGAAGTGTTACCATTATTGTGTGTGTGTGTGTGTGTGGATTTGTGCGCGTGTGACAGTGCGTGTGTGCATTGTTGCGTCCATCTCACGCTGTATTGGAGCAGCCACGGAGCTGACTCTTTCTTCACATGTGTGTGTATACGTGTGTGTATGTGTGCATGTGTGTATGTGTGTCTTTGCTTGCGTTTGACGGCATGCGTGCCTCATTACATGCCCCGCCCCTGTAGCTGGTGCAAGTTCAACATGTACAAAACTTTGGAATGCACCACCTTTGCTGTGCTATGCCACATTTCTATCTCATGAGCTTTTGTCACCGGCGAGTGCACACCACTGTGCATCCGCGTGCGCAACTGCATTGCCTTAACTGAAAGCAGGTGCCTGAATAAAACGACTGGATGCCATGCTCACACGTACTGTATAGGAGGGTGCTCGCACACACCGTTGCTCGCTATCACTGGCTCTCTCTCTCTCTCTCTCTCACACACACACACATACACATGCTCACATGCACACACATGCACAGACATATGATCCTCTGTTGGGTAGCTATTACATTTGCATGAACATATGCAAATCTACACAGACATACAGTTGCTCGGACACACGCTTAACCCCTCAATTGGGCGAGGACCTTGTATGTGCTTTCTCTACTCACACCCACATATCCACAAAAATCCAGACGCATATAAGTGCATATAGCTCATACACACACACGCACACACACATACGCACACATGTACGCGCACATACGGGCATATATGTGCATATGCATGCAACACAGATGCACACGCACGCACATATACGACAGGTACACACATACACACATGCTCACACGCTCTTGCTCAGGTGGGTCAGTACTTGAACCTCGTGCGTGCTGCCCTACCAAGCAGCCTGGGGGGTGCTGTGACGTCCCACAGCCCCTCTCACATTCATTACAAGCAGTACTCAGGCATCGTGTCTTTCCGAGAGAGCACGACCTTTGTGGCTGCCGATGACGCTTCCCTGCCAGCCTGGTGCGTTTGTTGCATAGGGTGTGGGAGTGGGGGTTATGGTGTGGGGGTGGGGTGGGTTTGCGTGCAGGTGTGGACGTGTTTGCAAGTGCTGGTGCAGGATGCAGGAGTGGGTGTGGGTGTGGGTGCGTGTGTGGTGGGTGGGTGGGTGGGTGTGGCTGTACATGTAGGTAGGTGCACATGCCTGCCTGCACTGTTTACCTCTTTCTGTGTGTGTACATGATGTGTGCCTTCCTTTTCACATTTTACTTGTATTCTGAGACGCTGCTCATGTAGTGTGCACAATGTTTGCGAGCCTTCATGCGCCATGGTACATGACCTGCAAAAGGTTAATTTGTCTCCTTGCCCCTTACCTGCCGCTTGTTCTTTGCTTGACGCCTATCTGAACAATTAAGATTCAGGTCTGATATCTCTCTTCTCTCTGCTCCTCTCTTCCCTTCTTCCCTTAAAGCACCTCAGCACTACAGCCTGCCAGCATTGTGCGCAACATATCACACGTACGCCCATAAAAGCACATGCACACGTACGTACACACCCTTGCACACACAAATACGCACGCATGTAACATGTAACACACATACACATTCACAGACACATGTAATACACACATACACATTCACAGACACATGTAATACACACATACACATTCACAGACACATGTAATACACACATACACGTTCACAGACGCATGTAACACACACATGCACATTCACAGACACATGTAACACAAACATACACATTCACATACACATGTAACACACACATGCATGGATTTGGCCAGAACCGTGTAAATACACCGTATATGACCGTATATTTCGTGATTTCCCTGCTAAAAATACCGTATATACGCCGTATATATATGGTTCTGGCCAACCCTACACATACACATTCACATACACATGTAACACACACATACACATATACACAGGGGCATCCATCACGTGCTGCAACCTGCCCGCATGTGTGACGGCTCTGGTCCAGTCCCTCGCTCCAACCGCACAGCCTATCCCTTGTTTGTGGTGGAGCGTCACACAGATATTGTCCTCCTCACATACAATGTGGCTGCCTGGGTGTCTCAGAGCTTCCATTTTGAGAGCAACGCGCCCCCGCAGTGGTACGTGTGTGTTTGTGGGTGTGTGCGTGGGTGTGGGTGGGTGTGGGTGTGTGGGTGGGGGTGGGTGGGGGTGGGAATGAGTTGACATTTGCTTTTCTGCAAGCTGTCATTTGAAGAGTGATGGGCTGCAAGTAGATGTGGAGGAGCGTGTGATGATATGTTTGCGTGTATGCTCGTGCAGTTCCATCGTATTATACCATAATTAACACAGACCCCCATGATTTCCTCTGGAATATCCTGCTCAGGAATGAACCCCATGGTGCTGCTCCTGGATTGCCCCACACTTCCTGGCACTCTCACACCCTAACTTGTCATGTGCATCGCCAGTTTGTACAAGAAACCTAGGAAGCAGTCTCAGGAACGTACTTCATGCTGCTGCTCCCAAAGTATTGGGAGTCAGCAATTGCACACAAAAGCTGATTTTCAGGACATCCATGCTAAAGCTATGCGCAAGTGAGCGCAAATTGTTTTACAAACGCTCACACACAGGTACGTGCCCCCTGTGCTGCTGTTGTACTGGGACTTAGCCCTCCGCTCCATGGCGGAGCTTCACCCCACATTCCAGAGAGATGTGGTGGTAGCAGGGCGGCCTTGTGGAGCACAGCACCAGCAGCGGCAGCAGCACACTCAAAACCAGCAGCAGCAGCAGCACTCTCAAAACCAGCAGCACCAGCAGCACCAGCACCAGCACCAGCAGCAGCAGCAGCACTCCCAAAATCAGCAGCAGCACCCTGAAGACCGGCGGCAGCAGCAGCAGCAGCAGCAGCAGCAGGGGCAGGAGACGAGGGGGGCAGCAACAGGAGAAGCTGACAAAGGAGAGAAGGAAGGGGGTAGAAGTAAGGAGGTAGGCCTCCCTCATGTCCCTTGCAGCGCAGGCCCTGTGGCCATGGACTTGGGAGGCTTAGTGTCAGCCATTCGGATCAGGGGGTCAGACACGCATCTGTTCTTGCAGGTGAGGGAATGGATGTGCGGCCTGTTCTCTTACCTGTCCGTCCATCTATTAGTCTCTCTGCGTTTTAATTTGTCGTCATTTCGTCTGTCTGTGGTTTGCCAGCCTGTTTACCCCCCCTGTTCATCGGTTATGTAAATTACAATAGAACCTGCCCATCGTACATGGAATTTCACAAAAGCAAGTCATTGCTACTGCTTGCAGCGCCTGGCACTGAGGAACCTGGCAGTTTCTAGCGAATCAAAAGCAGGGGAGGGCGGGCGAGGAGTGCTGCGTACAGCACTGGGTTTGTGGGCATTTGACGTGACCAGGTGCGGCTGCTTCGTGAGTTGTGTGGTTGCATTCACTTTGCTGCCTCGTTTAAGCAATAAAACAATGTTAGTGCAAGGGCATTCGTGACCAAATGTAGCTTCTCCACTTCTGTTTCACAGCTTGGCAACATCAGGCCAGATGCAGTCTCTTTGCATCTGCAGGCTTGGTCTACGCTTCATGAAATGAATGCAACCAGGCACAGTCTCTTCCTTTGTTCAAATAGTCCATGTCGTCTCGTACTCAGTTCTGCTTGCAGTGATTTTTGAACAGGGTGTCTTCAAAAAGTCACTCCAAAAGCAGTACTGAACATGCCAGCGGTTGTTGACAATCTACGCAAGCTACGCCTTATTAAGGGCTTTTCTCCATTGCTTTGTAATCGGTGAACGCCTGTCTAGGCAGTTACACCAAGCAAATAAAAGAATCGGTGTTCCCCTCAAAGTTTGGAGGTGCTTTTACTCAGTGAACTCTCCCAAATGAGGAGCAAAGATGTAAATTTCGCTGCCCATTGGGATACGCTCACAGGAAAAGGAGTCACAGACTCTGCTCTTCCCTCTTGTTGCTGTATGTAGCTCGCCTTGGGTAAGGCGCGCTTGTTGCTGGAAGGAGTAATGCAATTGCTGCCCTCTGCCTTCACCTTGTCTGCGTTTGCCAAAAAGCAATGCCCCTTAATACTCGCTGTTTGATGATGCCAATGCTTTCTTTGCTGAAGTATGAGCCTGCCACTCTTTCTTTTTCCCGTAGTAATACCTAACCCAATAGGTCCAACTTGCAGGTCGAATGCAAAGTGGCCTCTTGTCTCCTGCACCTTTTTGGGAAATGTTTACAACAGCCTGCGTAACTCTCCTTGCAATGTTGATAAATACTGCTGTCGTTCAAGTATATACACATTTGTGCACGACTCATCCACCACACGCTCCCACCCTTTGGTCTGCGAGCATACGTGCACTCATCACGACACGCAACCTACCGTACAGGCATTTACCATGACAATAACAAGCACTCATCACAACACAGAAGAGATACCATGGCAATAACAAGCACTCATCACGACACAGAAGAGACCGTACAGGCACTCAACACGACTAGAACAGGCACATTCCACAACATGCATGTGATGATACGGGCACTCACCAAGACACAAACAGGCACTCAACGACATGCAAGTGATCACTGTTGCACTAGCCACGAACATTGGCCAACATTACTGACTGCTCTGCAGGGACAGCAGCTCGCCTCGCTTGATGCTGGACAGTGTGACTTTGCAGCTGCCTGCCGCAGACTACGCTGTACTGTACGCATACGCGCTCGCATTAGACGTGCTGGCACACACACAAAGCACCCCCCTGGATTCTAGCAGTAGTAGAAGCTGGAGGGGCTATGTGTTTAGCAGGTGCGCTGCCACACGAGAGCATGCAAGCACACAAAAGATACACACATGAGCAAAGCACGCAAGCGCGCAAATGCATGCAAAGGACAAACGAAATTATGCGTGATTTTAGGCATGCATGCATAACAGCAATCCATACACCTGCACACACTCACGACTGCACACGCTCGTTCACCCACTTGCAGCACCAGCTTTGCTCAGCAGCAGCACCAGCAGCAGTTTCCAACCAAAGACAGCTTGCGGCTGCAAGCTCGTGCTGTGGCAACTCGAGTTGCTGCAGCTGTCGTTGAAGCACACCCTAAACTTGTCAGAGCTGCTGATGGTGGCATCTGGGGGGGGCACAGTAGTGACGCAGGCCAGTCCAAGGCCGGGACAAGGAGTAGTAGTAGAAACACGTGGGAGGGGGATAGTGAAAATAGCGGGGGGCCTGGAGGTCAGCATCATCAGCAACAATCTCTGTCACACCCACCGGAATACAAGTACCAGCAGCAGCACTTTATGGGCGTGCTGGAGCAGTTGTCACGCTTTGTGGTGGTTGGGTACAGCAGCGGGGGGGGGCAGGAGGAGGGCAACGCCTGTAGCAGCGGGGGGGGAGAGAACAGCACGGGAGGTGGGCCTTTTCTAGAAGTAAGTGAGTATGTTGGCTGGGGCGTGTCTGGCAACTTCCTCACGTTCCAGCCTGCCCCTGGGAGCCTTCTGGACGCCAGCATGGCAGCCCACATCGCAGCCATGGTGGCAGCTGCCGTGCAGCCGCCGCGTGCGGCCGCCGACGGCCAAATCGGATTCAAGACAGGCGCCGAGCAGGAGCTGCCACTCCCGCTGGCGATGGCATGGAATGTGATATGTCAGCTGCTGTTTTGGGACCCCCCTGATGCTCACCCCACGCGCATCATGCACCCTGGAGCCCCTGGGGGCGTTTCAGATCATGCACTCTCAGGGGAAAGGGGGGCACACACTTCGTCGTCCTCTCCCTCCAAAACAGAGCCCCCCCCCGTGCCCCTTCCTGCCACTGATCTGGCTTGGCTGCTGGCGTTGCCGTTCCTGGTGGTACTGGCGGCCATCCTGTACACGGTGCTGCTTCGTCCCTCTGTGGGCGTGGAGGATTGGGAGCGAAGTGCCAGTGCTGCTGCTGCGTCTCCCGTAGGTAAGCACGGCAAGGTTGCTGTTCTTGTTGAGCCATCTCATTTGCATGGTCTGTTCTCGCTTTTTGCATGGCACATGCAGTCATCCTTCTCGTTTTTTAACGCTTGTGCCAAACGTTGTGAGGGAGGAGCACATTGGACACTCCTCTCTCACAACAGCGCTATTCTGTCTCCCTCCCTCCCTCACTCTCTCTCTCTCTCTCTCTCTCTCTCTCTCTCTCTCTCTCTCTCTCTCTCTCTCACTCACTCACTCACTCACTCACTCACTCACTCACTCACTCACTCACTCACTCACTCACTCACTCTGTGTCTTATTCTCTCTCTCTCTCTCTCTCTCTCTCTCTCTCTCTCTCTCTCTGTGTGTGTGTGTGTGTTAGTCTCATTCTTTCTCCCTCTCTTTCCCCTCATTTTGCAGCACCTGAGTTTGAGGCAGAGGCCTTGAGACAGAGAGAAGAGTCTGTGGACGACGGTGACGATGGTGATTTTTACAGAGAAAGACGGATGCGTGCAGGCATCAGCCCGGCACCTTCATTGCCCCCCTCACCCATACACCCGTGGCTGCAGCAGCACCCACATCAACAGCAGCAGCAGCAGCAGCAGCCGCCGCCGCAGCCGCCGCCGCCGCAGCAGCAGCGGCTGCAACACCTGTTTCAGCATGCAGTGGATAGCGGTAGGCTGCCACGACGACGGAGGGGTTACCAGGAGGAGGTGCGTGAGCGCATGGGTGTATGTGTGTTGTGTGTGATTGGGTGTGTGACTGTGTGCTGCTTACAAGTGTGTATTACTGGCACATCTGTGGGCTGTGCGTAGGTTCATGTGTTCATGTGTGTGCCCACAGTGTTACACTGTGCCCTTTGCATTCAGCATGCACGTAATGTATTTCTAGCAGTAGTAGTTTATGCGCTGTTTCACGGCCAGTCTGTAAGGCCAGCTCAGACTGAAATGCACTCATATGCACAGAAAAGGGGATTACAAGTTCGCTGATACGTATAAATCATTGAACTCAACCGCTTGTGTGTGCGTGCTCGTGTCCAGTACATGCATGAACAGTATAGTATGCTTTCGTCACAACAGGAGGAGTGTTGCAATCAGGGAGAAATAGTATATAAAACCCTTACGTGTCCAAATACAGCCATTTGCACACAAATGTACACATACACACACAATTGTACGTGTTTGTGCATGTGCCCATACCAGGTACCGGAATTAGAAATTAATCTCAATCCTCAAACAAATGAACGCACACACAGGAACGCAGCCGCTCACGCACTCAGTCTTACCAGCAAGGGGGTAGTGCAGTGTCTAGCTTGCAAGGTGACCCACACAAGAGCAGACCTGGGCTGCAGGTGCGCAGTGTGACTGTGGAGGTCACTCACTGTCTATATTTTGTGCAGGAATCGTGTGTGTTTGTAGGATGCGTGCATGTCCGTCGTAACGTGTGTGTGTACTGATGTTTGGTGTGATTCGGCAATGCGCACTCATGTATGCCCTCACGTCTATGGCATTGTGCACTTTAAATTTCAACACAACACTCACGCTCGTGTCATCAGCAGTGACAACAACGCATGTCTCAGGTCACAAAACAGTGCAGGGGTTACAGAGATATGATGACGCAAAGTTAAATGGGACTATTTGGCTTGCAAAGGGGTGGGCCGTTCATGGGGACTGCCACCAGGGTTCGACCGTAGGACCTCTAATTACTCTTTTTTTTGCACAATGTGACCTTCTTAAGGCGTTTTAAACAGAATCATCTTATTTGATCGCGACACACTGCGAGGGGTCGAAAAACGTTTGCAGTGTGCAGTGCTACAAGTACCCTTCCGGTATATGTATATGTGATATGTGTGGACGTGCAAGCGGGCATGTGCAGATGGTGATGAGCACATTTTTGGACATGATGCATGCTGCAAACCCTAGCTTGAGCTACAAGAGCTCATGCAGAAGCGCACATGCCCCTTGGACGCCTACTAACACGGCCACATTGTCAGGGGCCAAGCTGTAGGAGGATTCGATATGGCTACAGCACTCTTTCATAGCCCACTTACACACAATTTCTGTTTTCAATTTAAGGTCAGGCAGCAAGGGTTCATGTGCTTTCACGAGTTTGCAAACCGCCTGACTAAAGTTTTAAGCCTCACACATGCATCTAAACATTTTTCCTGCTCGTTGCAGATCGGGCTGCAACAGTTTGTGGACACAGCGCGCCCTAGAGGCTATCGAGGCCACTCAGTGGCATCGCTGACACAGGTGCAGGGAGAAATGCAAGGGGGGCTGTGTGTGTATAGTATGGTGTGTGCTGTATGTGTGCATGCGTGCGTAGCGTTTGTGGTCATTACACTTTTGAGGCATTGCAGTGGTACTGCTCACCCCGTTGGGGGAATCAATTAGGCAGTTTGCTGGTTTGCTGATCTCTCCTTACATCCTAGCTGCTTCAAGGCCACAAAGCAGCTCTGTTCATTTTAGGTATCATCAGCCTTGGGCATGCATGCTTGTGCGCTCGCAGCTTCTTTCTGTATTTCTACGGATTGTTAATCCTTCTATCTCACCCTCTGTGCTTCCATACAACAGTTTTATGCTGCTTGCCTCGTTATGTGTGCTCAGAGATGTGTCCCTTCAAGTGTATATAAACTTACAACTATACACACGTACGATTGCACTTACATATGAACACACACAACCATAGACAAACATGCTAACACACACACATACACACACATGCGTACACACACACGCACACGCACACACACATGCGTACACACACGCACACACATATATGAACACATGCGTACACACAGAACCGTGACCCAGTGACAGGCCAGCCCATCACCCAAGGGCCCCACGCAGGGCTCCCCCCGCTCTTACAGCAGCAGCAGCCGTTCCTTGGAGCAGCTCACGCTCTAATGACCAACCAGCAGCTTCCGCTCCACCAGCTCCAGCAGCAACAGCAGCAGCTCCAGCAGCAACAGATGCAACAGCAACTGGGGCTGCAGCCGCAGCAGCAACAGCGACAGCAGCTTGAGCACCAGCACCAGCGCCAGCAGCAACCGCAACAGCAGCAACAGCAACTGCAGGGCCATGTTGATGGAGACAGAGGAGGGATGTACTGGAAGGGGGACAGTGGTGGTGGCTTGCAAGGCAAAGAGGAGAGCACAGGGGGAGCAGGGCTGGGACGACTCATGAGCAGCAATTTCTGCGCTGCTTTGCGCGCAAACACCTTCCCCTTTGCACAGTCTGAAGCGCAGCTCCAGGCAAGTTGTGTGTATGCATGTATGTGCGCGTGTGCATCTGTGTGTAGGCGCAGAGTGCAGAGCAGCAGTTTCTGCGCTGCTTTGTGCGCAAACCCATGTCTATTTTGTATGATCTGAGACGCAGCGCCAGGCATGTATTGTGTGTGCGCATGCATGTGTTGTGCTTACAAGTGTAAAGCCACAAGCATGCACATCGACACGAATTCACATAATCAAACACATGTGCACGCACCCCAACTAACAGGTATCTGCAGTCAGTTTAAAAGGTACTGGAGAAGGTGCTGCTCTTATCCTTCAACGCACATGTGCTCACACACACACACACACACACACACACACACACACACACATGATAACACAAACATGCGCCTCCACGAACATATGCACATACAAGCGCACACATACGCCACACATTAAACACACATCACAAATACTGCAGGCCAGCAAAGAGGTGCAAGAGATACTGCTGTTCCCTGAGCAGCAGCAGCCACAGCTGCACACTCGCCCCAACAGCCAGAGCCACCGCCAGATAATGGGGGGAGAAAGCGTTGCTGACAAAAGGCCGGGTGTGGGAGGCCCATGGTGTGTGTGTTTGCATGTATGTGGGTGTGGGTGTGCTTATGTACTAGGTGTGGACGCCACTGGTGTACTGGGTGTGTCTGTGCTGTGCACGGGTGTGTATGTGTGTGTGTATGCGTGTGCCTGTTTTTCTCCTGAAGAGGCTGGGTATGGGAGGCTATGTGGTCTGGTCTTCATTTGTGTGTGTATGTGTCTGCGTGCCTCAAGTAAGAGTGTTTGTGACGTTGAATAAGGAATAGGCCCATGCCTTCTATTGGATAATTTGTGGACATAATTGCAGAGCAAATCAATATGACAGGCTAAATTGCTAACGACTGCTCACAGTAAGCGCAGGAAGCATGGGATGAAGCTCTGACGCACTTTGAATTGATGAATGATATTAGAGTGACAAAGCCACGTGATGCCGACAGCAGTAGCAAACGGAAGCATCACAATTACATCTTAGGCGCACAAACACTCTCACACGCATACACACACGCTCACCTATTATGCGCACGCACACACAGAAGCACACACGCACCGTTTTCCTCCTCTCTCTCTCTCTCTCTCTCTCTCTCTCTCTCTCTGTGTGTGTGTGCGTGTTTTTCATACACACACACACGTGTACACACACAAAACGATGCAGGATCTCACACCACCATGCCGTTGACAGCAATAGCAGTGGCAGTGCACGCATGAGTGCCAACGGCCGCTCCATATCAGAGGACCTCGCAGCTTCAGAAGGTTAGTGGGCTTGGTGTTTTTGCACGATGCAGGATACCTTCTGCTCTGTCTTTTGCTCTGTACTGCTGTGAATGCCTCTAACCTGTTAACGTGTGTGTGTGTGCTTGTGTTCCTGTCGCCGAGTCATTCCTTCTGATGCAATTTTCTCCCCAATAGCACAACCCAATACACACAATAACGCAAAATGCACACATACACACACAAACACACATATACATACGCACACACACACTTGGCCACAGGTGGGCCCACACTCTTCCCCCCAATCACACATCCCAAATGCACACACCAAAACACACACACACATACTTTGTCACAGGTAGGCCTACACACCTCCCCTCAACCACACAACTCAAATTACACGCACGCACGCACACACAAACACACACTCTTTGCCACAGGCGGTCCCACCAACAACCCCACCATTACCGCCGCCACCAGCAGCAAACCCCACAAAGGTTTCACTGCAGCACCCAAGCTCCACCACCAGCAACAGCAACAGGGCTCCCCACACTCTCTCCCTGGCAGCCCTGCATTGATTGCCACCGCTGCTTCTGGTGTGGGCGTCAGTGCTGACAGCACCCAATGCAAAGAGCCACGGGGGGCTAGAGGTGTTGCCGTCCAGGTAGGTGCTCATTTTTGTTGGAAGAGTGCATCTGTTCTCTTGCTGCCGTTGAAGCAGCTGTCTGGATTTGACTCTTCACGATAGGGCTGCCTGCACACACACACACACACATACACACACACACGCACACACACACACGCACAAGCACATGCAATCATACACATGGCTCTCACACAAACACATACACACATGCAAAGACGTATTGAAGATGCAGAGGAGGAGGAAATCGTGGTTAAGGATAGGTAGAGGGGTGCCACACATTGCCTTAGCATTTCATTAAGTATGTGCACTCAGGGCTGGTGCAAATTTCAAAAAAGCAATAGCACGTGGAATTGGGATGAGATGCCTGAATAACACATTTTGCGCACTCTACCAAAAATTGCTCAAAAACAAATATTTCTCTTGCAAACGGACATATAAACGCACACACGAGCTCACAGACAAAGTCATACACACACGCACTTTCATACACAGTCACAAGGTACACACTTTCACACAGACACATACACACTCCCACTATTTGCTCTCACACGCCTAGGGTATGACCGGAAGGGAAGGCAGTAGTTTGGCAGGGGGGGGCATGCTGGAGGTGGCAGGCACCAACCAGGTGACACTCATTCTTCACAATCACGCATGCGCACACACGCACACACACGCGCTTATCTTTTTGTACACACACACACACACACACACACACACATTGCAAACGCGCATGAAAATGGCGGTGGCGGGCACCAGCCAGGTGACACACGTTCTTACAAACACACACACGCACGTACTTGCACCCCTTTGTACACACATACTGCAATCACGCACACACTTGCACACGCACATATGCACACACACACACACACACTCACACAGGGGGTGGTAGGTGCCTCTTCTCTAGTGATGATGTCGACAAGTCAAGGGAGCGATAACGTTAGGGGGGCTTTGGGGCAATGGGACCCCCATAGAGAGGTGTGTGTTGTTAGAGGGGAGGGGGGGAGGGGGGGAATGCATATATTTGTGGGTGTGTGGGGGAGTGCGTATAATTGTGATTGTATGCGTGTATTAATGTGTATGTGCTGCAATGCATAGGTGTCACGCTCACACACAGATGTGTACGGGTCAGTGAAGAGTCTGTCGGATTGTGCATTCTTTCTGCGTGTGCAAGGAGAGCTCGTGAGCTGAGTACAACATGTTGAAAGGAGGGGCATTGCGTGTCCTTAAACCCGTGACTGGTGCTCACCATATAGGGGACACCTCTCCAGGGTGGACGTTTGTGTGTATGCGTGTGCGTAAGTTCCTTGATCGTTTTACACAACGCTACCCGTCATCATGCGTGCAAGTCGTCAACAAGTGCCTCCTGTGTGCAAACGCGTTGGACTTGTGCATGCATGTGTGTATGTTTGTTGCTTGTGTCTATCTGTGAGTGGCTTCCTCACACCCTGCACAGGTGCACGTGTGCACTGAATGCCAGATTGAGAGGCTGCGATGCGTGTGTAGGCACGCGCCTGTGTGCAGCCGTGTCTGTCTGTCTGTGTGTGTGTCTGTGTATGTCTGTGTATGTGTGTCTGTGCCTGTGACTGTGTGTGTCCGTGTCTGTGTGCACACATGTGTCTGTGTGCCCTCATGTTCTCGCTGCACTCAGGCATGAGTTGCTATTGTTAGCTTTTTGTAGGTGCCCCAGGCATGAAATGCCATGGCACGTTTTTCGCAAGTGCTTGTGTGCATATGTGTGCGTGTGTGCGTGTTTTTGTTTGCTTGCATTCACACTGCACCCAGGCATGAAATGCCATGGTACACTGTGTGCTTGTTTGTGTGTATGTGTGAGTGCTGCACCCGTTGTAAGTTGTTGTAAACCACACGCCGTAACCACATGTCGTAACCCATAAGTTGTAAACCCACACGTTGTAAAACTGTCAATTTCTTGTGACAGGTGCAAGATCTTATTGGAGGCATCTTGGGGGGATGTGGTGACCGGCTGCAGCTGAGCGAGCTCATTGGTCAAGGGGCTTCCGGACAAGTGTATCGAGGTGCGTATTTTGTGTGTGTGCATGTGTGTGCAAGCTTGTATGTGCATGTCTGCACGTGCGTGTGTGTATGTATGTGCGTGCGTGCGCGTTACTTTGTTATAGCACTTAAACAAGGCTGCTTTGGGACAGATGGAGTGGCAGATGGATTGCGGTACGCTTATATAATGTCAACCATAGTGTTGTAGTATGCGTATGTGGTAATACGTTGAGCACTGGCATGCATGCGTATCTGCAAAAGATTAGCAGCTGAATGGGTTTACTTGCTGAAGTGCATCGGGAAGATTGTGCAGCAATTAGTTCTGCGTGTTACGTTGTTGGTGTGCTCGTGTTGTTACGTCAGCATTTGTAACGGGTCCATTATCTCGTCAGGACAAGAGGTCGTGCTGTGCGGCTGGTGCTTGTGCGCTGGCACTACGCCGTGCCCGTGGTTTTTTAAAAGGTTTTGGGGCGTGTAGCATTTTAAGCAGGGCTGTGCATTGACGCCGTCAGAGCGATTTTGCACCGTAATTACGGTACGGTGGACGGTCCGTACCGTCAGAGCGTCAAAATGACGGTGTCTCAGAAATGACGGTGTCGACCGTCCAGACGGTCGAGGGGACCGTCCACGTAACTACTGTGTAAACCCCTTTTTTGCTGTGAAAAGTTGAGACCAGGATTCGAATCCTGGTCAAGACACAAAATTTTCTTTTTCTTTTCATTATTATATCAATCGTTTGTTTATACAAATAGTACTCATGCAACATTTTGAAATGAGGAGAAACGAGCCAAAATGGCCATTCTGGGGTCAAAAAACCATTTTTTGGCCTTATTGCGATTTTTGGACCTTACCGTCCACCGTACCGTCATGCACCGTCCAGACGGTCCCTAAATTTCGAAATGACGGTCTGACACCGTCATTTACAGCGTCCACCGTCAGACCGTATTTTGACGGACCGTACCGTCACACCGTCATTGCACAGCCCTGATTTTAAGTCCTAAAATGATACGCAGGGTGCTCTTGCCAAAAAAGTGTGTAGCGCAAGTTTTTCCCAAAAAAGGGGCCAAATTTTTGGCTTTTGTTGTACAAAGTGGTTCTCATACAGATTGAAAAGGACTTTGCGCAGGAAATGTTTGGGTTTTTGCGCCCAAATCGCAAGTTCTGGAGTGTTTTATAGAGGGGCGATAGCAAAAGGGCAAAAGAGCGAGCCTGCTGGGGCTCGAACCCTGGTTTCTGGGTGACCAGCCAAAGGAACAAAGCTACACAGAATAAACCCTAAATTTGTTCTATGTCGCGCACGCTCGACACAGGGTACTCCGCGACGCTTTGGTGTGTCGCCTTAAAACCCCTAAACAGCGACAAAAAATGCTTAAAATGCGACGCGTCGCCCTTGATAAAACACTTGTTCAACTGCAGCACTGCGCTGTGCAACTCTGCTTGGCTGACTGAAGCGCGGTGTGGTTTGCAGGGATGATGAATCCATGCGTGCATGAGAGTAAGAATGTAGAACTTTAAAGCAAGAAACGTGGTGTTTTACTTTTTCCAACTGCTTCACAAAAGGGTGTGGCGTTTTCTATATTATGATGCTACAGAGAGGTGGTGTGTAAACATTATATCACTGTTGTGTGCTTGAGCAATTTGTCTGCATCAGCATGAGAGGGAGGTGGCATTTTGATGTTGCCGTTACAGTTTCACTTTTTACTTTTTACACTGTATACGTTAAAGCATTTGTGCACAACAAGTACATGATGCTACAGAGAGGTGGGCAACCTGAAAGTTGTCACCAAGGTGTGCTTTACTTGCGTGGCGCAACCTGGACGTTGGCTGTCAAGGTGGTCGTGTTTTTGTGGTGTTTTTGATGCATACTTACCGACAAAACTGTTGCCTGTTCCCACAGGGAGGTGGCGCAACCTGGACGTTGCTGTTAAGGTGGTCGTGTTCCGGGAGCGCAGCGGAGCAGAGCATATGTCCAGCGACCGTGCCATAATGGAGGTGGCGGCGGCGAAGTCGTGCGTGCATCCCAACGTAGTAAGTGATGTGGAGGGGCGTTTAGTTTTTTGTGTGCGTGTGTGTGTGTACGTGTTTGTGTGTGTGCTTCGTCCCCCCTGTCGAGATTCACAGTTGCATGCTGTGTCTCTTTATAAACGTGGCCACATAGCCTATTCCCTATCTAATGGAGGTCGTTGGTGAGCTTGCATGGCTGCCAGAGCTGTACAACAACTCACGATCTGTGTGTATAGAGAACAAACAAATTGTGGTTTGAGTGAGCGGGCGTGCGCAAACAGCCATGCGTTTGACCGTTGTACCCGCACGCAAATGCTGCACTGTGTACCCACATCTACTGCACACCCCAAACACACACTAGCAATCACTTACACACACAAGCAGCGGCGGCCTCTTATCGTACAAACTCGTGCACTCATTAACACACACACACATCACGCGTGCAGGTGAGCACGTACAGCTACGACATCATGCCGGTCACTGTCAACCCGGTGGGAGCGCCTAACTTGCATGTTGAGCACAAAATGGAGGGGCCTTCAGAGTACAAGCTGTACCTAATACAGGTCTGCTGCTCTCATACCACGGTGCCTGTAATTTAGTTTGTTTATACAGGTCTGCTGCTCTCATACTACGGTGCCTGTAATTTAGTTTGAGGCAGGGTTGTTCAGTTCGGGGTTCGGTCAAAAGTTCAGGTTCGTGAACTTTCACGCATTTTATCGAACCCTAAAAATGCCGTTCGTTAGCTATTAAAAGTTCGTCGAACTTTATGCCCAATTTTCGAATTTCTAGGTCCAAAATCGCAGCCCAAAATGCAGGAAAGAGCCTTAGATGGCCGTCAAATGTTACGATTTTTTCTGCACTCATTAATTATAATATGATATATTCATGTAAGACAATACAAGCATGTTTCAGACGAGTATGACCATGGAAACAAGCAAAATCCTCCATTTTCGAAATTGCACATCAAACTGCTCAAACAGTTCGAGGGTTCTCAAAGCACGAGCTGGACAACGGTGCTTGTAGCTCTGTTTGACTTGTGTGAAGATGCGATGGGAAAAGGGACCCTCAGTGAAAAAGCTCCCCACCTAAATCAGTCTGTGCTGTGAGTTCTGCGGCTAACTGCGTTGCATGAGATGCTGTGATCAATCATATGATGACGTTGTGTACGTTGCGTTTGTGATGAGATGTGTCAAGTATGAATCAGATGGATCCATTAAGTACTGCTGCACCTACAAAACTAAGTCAGGGCTGTCCAGTTCGTTCTTCTGGGAGCAAAGGTCCGTTAAGGTTGTGGCAGTTCGTACCTTGTCAAACTGTTCAAATGAACCCATTTGCAATTTGAGAATGGAGAAGTTTGCGGGTTTTCATGATAAACTTGCAACAATATGGCATAGGCTGTTTTGAATACTTGTAGTATATTATAAGTAATGAGTTTACCAAAACAATCAGAACGCTTGACGGCCACCTAAGGCTCTTTCCTGCTTTTGGACTGCAATTTTTGACCCGGGTTTTCGGGAAAAGGTGCAACGTTCGCCGGGCTTCTAAAAGTCCTTGGACGGCATTTTTAGTACGATTGTGTGAAAATTCCAAAATGGCACCAACCCAAATTTGAACCATCCTGTATCATCTGTATACCTGTGCCATATCCACATGACTGAAGCCATTGTCGCTTGAAATTTCAGCGCCTGACTTGCTTCACACACACGCATACACACACAAACACGCATACACATGCACGCATACACACACATACACACACTCGCATGCATGCCCACACGCACACACTTTCTACATGTAGGAGCTGTGTCAGGCTACGCTGCGTGCCGCGCTGGTTGAGTGCATGCTGCACGACAAAGATACTGGAGAGCCGTACATGGTGGGTTGTGTGTTGCATTGAGACCTTTGTGTGTATAGTGATGTTTTAGGAAAGCTGGCTGATACCTGTGTGTGTGCGTTTGATTGAAGTTGAAATTGAGCTTGCATATGAAATGGCTGCACTAGGCTGTGTGTGATTGCATATGAACTGGCTGTATTAGGCTGTGTGTGATTGCATGTGAATTGGCTGTATGTACTGTGTGTGATTGCATGCAAATGGCTGTGTTAAACTGTGCGTGATTGCAAACGAGACAATCGTATTTGGCTGCTTTGATGGTAAATATGCCAATGAATTTGAGGCACTAGATAGCAGTTGAACTTTGGTGTGTATATTGTCAGCAATCCAGTGTATGAGCATGCACATCTTTTCGAACGCTTTTGCAGTCATTTGTTGGTATTTAGCATTATCTCTCGCCTACCAAAAAAGTGGTGATAGTGACAGATACTGTGCTCTGACCTGTGGTGTGCAAACGCATACATACACAGACCCAGACACCTACACACCTACACACACAGAAGCTGCCAACAACAGAGGCTATTAACTAGGGTTGGCCAGAACCGTATATACACACTGTATATGACCGTATGTATGGTGATTTCTCTGCAAAAAATACCGTATATACATCGTATATACACCGTATATACGTATATATGTATGGTTCTGGCCAACCCTACTATTCACACCCAATGAAACACAGATTCACACACAAGTATACACACGCAAGCATGCATGTGCGCAAAATAGCGTCATCACACTGTTTCTATACACTGTAGAGAGCATTAACACAAACGTACATACACACACACACACTCGCACATGCACGCATGAGTTTGCACGTGCACAAGAGAGCGTCACCGCACTGCTTCTGGACATTGCGTAGGGCAATCACACACACACACACTCACACACACATACACACACACGCATGAGTATGCACGTATACAAGAGAGCGTCGCCACACTGCTTTTGGACATTGTCGAGGGCAACCACACCCACACCCACAGGCGTACACACATATACACGCGTATGCATGTGCATAAGAAGTGGAGCCTCATCACACTTCTTTTGGACATTGTAGAGGGCATTCCCCCACCCCACCCACCCACACAAACACACACACACACGCATGTACATGCATGTGCGCAGGAGGGCGTCATCGCGCTGCTTCTAGACATCGTGGAGGGCATGGAGTTCATCCACACTAAGAACATCATCCACGGCGACCTCAAGCCAGAAAATGTGCTCCTCGCGGCCGACCAGAACTCTCCAGTGCAGATGGTGGCAAAAATCACAGGTGTGTGTGTGTATGTGTATGTAGTTGTGTGTATGTGTGTGTGTGTGTGTGTTTGTGTGTGTGTGTGTGCGCCCGTGAATGCGTGCCTGTATTTGCATGGAAGTTTTTGTCTGCCTGAGTAAGTGTGCCACGGTGCCTTTCCATACTACAGGGCAGGGTAGGAATACTTAATTGTAATGAGCTGTACTTTTGTTTAATGTTCCGTGGTCAGGCAGAAACTTTGTGTGGAATTTCCTGCGCCACCTCTCATTCTCCCAAGTGCAACCTTTATGTACCCTTGCGACAGAGTCATGAGCATCCATCACCTCACAGACTGAAACTACCCCCACTTTATGCAAGTTTTTGACACAAACCTGCTGCTATTCTTTCTGCAGATTTTGGACTCTGCTCAGCTATTCTGCCCGGCCAATCGCACGTATCCAACTACGGCAATGGCACGTAAGTGCCTCCTGCCTTCTTCCGTGGCATAAGTGCTATGTCGTTTTCTTTGCAAAAACTTCCGTGCTTGCATGTTGCATATAGCATACGATAGCTCATTGATTGTGCATTTTTCAGAGCAGCTTTCATTTGAGGCAATCTGTCGAGGTGAGCATGCCTTAGTTGGGTTGCGCAACTTTATGGCCTGTCAGGTGTTGTTTTGGTATGCCCCGTAAAGCAACAGCTTGCTTGGAGTAAATTGACAAAGCTACTAACTAGCTGCAATACCTCTGTTTTGCGCACAGGCCTTATTATGTCGCTCCGGAGATCGTGAGCGATGGCAAGCTGACAAAGACCAGCGATGTGTACAGGTGATTGCATGCTCGCTGCTGCTCATCATCAAGCACAGTACCAGATGGTACTGTGACGTTTTTTGTGTGAAGCTGTACATAACAGTACGTTCCTGCTTGCCGGTGCTTCTTAAATTGGACTACTTACAATGGAGTGTAAAATCGTGGCTACTTACAATGGAGAGTACAATCGTGGCTACTTGCAATGAGAGCACAATCGTGGCTACTTGCAATGGAGAGTACAATCGTGGTTACTTGCAATTATGCTCGCATCACTTTTAGGGGGCAACACAATCCTGAATGTGCACAGACATGACTCAATACCTGTAGCATACTTAAAGGGCGTGGCCTTGGAACCGCTTCTCGCCTTAAATTGCACGGCTGTGTTTGACCTCTAGTCATCTCAAATGTACTTTGCTCCACTTTTTTGGCGCACCGATGTGGGCCACGTGCTGCTGTCTCATGCCTGCAATGCTGTTTGTAACTGATGAATGTTATGGCGCGCCGATGTGGGCCACGTGCTGCTGTCTCATGCCTGCAATGCTGTTTGTAAATGATAAATGACACTCGTCTGCCGCGTTGATTTGTTGCTGAAGCCATCTTGCGTGCCGATGTGGTTCCTCGTACCTCTGCCTCCAGTTTATGTTGACCTCTCGTTTCAGTTGCTGTCTTAGTCCTCGCTGCTGTGCTAATTTGATCTCATCATGCTCCTTGTTTATGACATGCTTCCTCTCTGGTCTAACCGCCTTGCTGCTCATGCTGCTCCTTATTTTTGACGTACTTTTTGTCTGGTCTGCACAGTTTTGGGGTAGTGATGTGGGTCATGTACCGCTGCCTCCCACCCTGGGTGAAGAAGGGTAAAGGATATGCGCGTAGCAAGGAGCTTGGACGATACCGTGAAAATAGCGCGGCTGCATACGTCTACTTGTCATCCAGGTGGGTCTATTTGTCTACTTTACGTCATCTAATCTACTTGTCATTCAGGTAAGGAAGGGGCCCAGAAAGGGTGCTCTGAAGTCACACACATATACACACGCACACACCTAAACCCTGAACCCTAAACTCTAAACCCTGAATCTAAGGCCCTTGGGCAGACAATGTGCTGGCTAGAGCCTGGTGCGTAGGGTGGAATACATATATATAATTACCAATAGCAACCTTAGTAGGGTTGCAGCTCACTATACCGCCATAAATATGGGGGCACGCAAGAATTGGTAGAGCGGATGAAGGAGCTGTTTAGGGAGGGGCTCTTCTAGATCTGTACTATGCTGGCACACACACAAGGAGGAATGGCCGGCACCATAAGTTCCTATTATTGCTGACTTCTGCATGCACACATACACAAACGTACACACACATACGCACATACACATGCTCATGGTGAGGTACCTGTGTCTGCATGCAAACACACACACACACACACACACATAAACGCAAACACACACATACACGTACACATACACAATGCAGGTGCATGGCGCGAAATCCCAAGGCTCGTCCCACTTTTAGTGCAATCAAGGTGGAGCTCCAGAACATGCGTGCGTGCCTTGAGCACGGTCCGCTTTGAATGCTGTCCGAGGAGGGGCAGGTGCAGGAGGAGCAGGCCGCTCAGGGGCAGATCGTGCTGCCCCTCCAGGGCGTAACTGTTCCCTTTGCCCTACCTCAGCAGCATCAGCACCACCACGAACAGCAGCAGCACCATCTTGGGCAGGCAGCAGCAGCAGCAGCACAGCAGATGTTCCTCCCTGACTATAATAAAAACTGAGCAAGCACTTTGTAGGTGCCCACGTCACTGCATCCAGCATTAGCACAAAGCAAGTCTTTTTACTCTGGTGCTCGTTGGTGAGGGCGAGAGGCCATCAAAGCGCTTCTGGGCATGAAAATTGTTGTGGGAAATTCCACCGATGGGTCCTGCGCATTCCATGCAACCCCACCTCATATTACCTTATAATATGATATTGTATCATTAATATGCTTCTGATTTCTTATTCTATCTATTTGGTGGCACAGGGAAGGCCCATTCTATGTATCCTGTTTGAATATTAGTACTAATAGTGAAGCACCCTCATTCTTTGCGTTAAAAACATATGAGTTTTCATCATCATTCTGTGGTCAATCACGGCAAGTGCACCTTTCTCGTCATTTTCATTCTACCTTATTGATCAGCATACTTTTCTCTTTTCTGTATGGACCACAACACTACAACTGCATCAGAGCACTGCAGTTTTGTGCGGTTATGAGCACTGAGCGTAAATACCAAATCTCCTGGCTTCATTGTTGCATAGTAGTACTGGAAGATTTTTGGTTGTTGTTTTGCCAGACTTATGACATAAGAGAAACGTTGCCATGGTCATGAGTGGAGTATTCAAAAAAGCATTGTGTAACGGCGTTTACACAGCAACCTTCAAGCAGAATGCATCACTCTTCGAACGCGCACTGCTCTTTAGGGAGCAGTAATATTGACACTTATGAGAACATTCAGCAACATTCAGCAACATTTAGCAACAATGTATATCAGCAACAAGAAGTAACTCCCCTCTTTTTCGCCAAATTGGTGGCGGTGGCAAATCGTGTAATGATCAATAGTGGTTAGTAAGCGAGAGTTTGCTTGTATTGCAAGTTCCTCACGACTTATAAAGACCAAGAAAGCTGCAACAAGCACCTGATCCTCATTGAACCTTTTCTCCCCTCCAGGTTGTCGGTTGCTGTATGGCTCAACCCATAACAAAGTTCTGTCATGTTGAGTTGTTGGCAGGGACGATTCGTGCGACAGAGCAATTAGTTGGTTGTTGGTTGAGAGTTGAGAGTTTCTGTATGTCTTGTTTAATAATGGACGTGCCAGTCTTATTTTCTGATTTTGAGGGTATTACATTGATAGCAAACTCCTACTGCGCTGAAAAAACAAGGAAAACTGAAAGGAAAAAAGGCAGCAATAGGTTGGACGAGTCAAAAAAAGGAGGTACGGGGAGAGATCTTAGGGGGATTAAAAAGTCCAGACGGAAAAAGTTAAATCCAAGGAAACTACAGGCAGGAAGCTACGCGAGGAAGACTGGAGTGGCAGAGCAAAACAAAGTGTCGACTGTGGAAACTGAGGCCCACACACCAAAAGAGCGACCAGTCACAAAGGCAAGAGCTAGGAGCCAGCCAGGATAAGAGCATACTAAGCCATAGCAATGACTGGTGCGCCAAAACAGGATCCAACACAGCAGTCCCCCTAAAGAACCTTGACACCCCTCTTAAGCGCAAAACCTAGGCCTAGCTATACAGAATAGCCTCATGGGGTACCCTTAGGGGAGAACTTTCTTAACATAGATCAGCGGTCTACGACCTACTCCCCTCAAAGCTACAAAGAAAAAAGAGCTAGATCTACCCTCAACATTACAAGCCCAACGAAGAGAAGACACGGGACTGAAGGGCTAGACCTCAAGGCACGGGGTCCTGTGTTAGAGTCGAGGGCAGGCCAAAAACTACTACACCTAGGTCAAGAAAGCAAAACACGCTAGGATGGACGCTGCAATGAGACAGCCAAGGAGCCGTTTGGCCTAGCAAGCACAAACAGGGGATGAGTCTGGCCTAGGTCGGAGAAACTGGAGACACCACCTTGGCAGGCTGCAAAGTCTTTAAGGGCTGCGAGGAGAAGGTCAACTTCCCTAGCTTCTACCCTTACAGGCTCTAAGCCTGTCCTGGCTAGCGTGCTAGACATTAGACCCCTAGCTCAAGTATGGCAGTCAGGGCAGCTAGGCACACATCATCTATACCACACTTCCTCCACTGTTTGGCCTAGCTCAGATCACTGCATACCTATACCTATAGGTGGCCTCGTGCCGACTTAAAACCGCACATTTTTAACATGCACATGGCACAGCCACACATGCTGAGGCAGCAGCTGCACGGAAACTGGGAGGTTGTGTTGTATGGCTCGCCTGATGGCTAAAGCCCCTGTGCAAGTCCAGAAGACATGCTGCCTCCCGTAGCTGCAATGCCTGTGTAGCACGTGACGAGGCGGCTGCGTGTTGCCAGCCACACGGGCACGCTGTTCCCCGCTTCATGGGCCATCCATGGCCCCCCGCTCCCACCACACCATACTGGAGCAGGCTCCACCAGACTTCATTTCAGTTGTTCTCCCATGGGAGCCTCCATACCTGGTGTACTCGTGCTGGGAGCGCGCGCCTTTGCTATGGCCAGGGCTATGGGGCGCGGGTCTTCCTGCGGCTTGGTGAGGGCGGCTAGGGTAACAGCTGACTCTGCTTATTATTGCCAGGCTTCCACCATGGCTATTTGATTTAGTTGCACAAAGAAATTTGTCGCTGCATATTTTATAAAAGGTGGGGGAGCACAGGCTGAGCGGGGGAGCTGAGGCTGAGTGGACTTGGTGTTGGCTGTATTGCGCCGTGTTTGTGTCGCTGGTCTTGATGGGGCTGCTGCTGAGAAGAGGGGGTATGGGGCAGCCACTTTGTGGTTAGTCATTGATAACCTATCTTCTGGATTTGATAGTCTTGGTAATATATTGACAACATGTGAGCATTTTAGGAGGTAGTACCATATAGGGGATCCTCAAGAGACCCTGCACCGTTTAAGGTCGCCGATTCTATATAGAGTTTATATATACTAGATTTGACAAAAGATTTTACGGTACCTGGTACCAAAGCATCTCTTTATTTCCATTAATTACTGTGGGAAGTGTTTTATACTGCCTGCGTAGTTTCTTCTTTATATCCAAGCTCCTTATCAATTTGTTTGTGGCCGAGACCAGCCAGCATCCGCTGTTGGCAGCCAATTGGCCAACCTCATCCTGGCTGAAGGTCCACCCCTATTGCAACCATTTCACCAACAGGGCTTTGCCAGCAAGTTTGTAAATCTAATGCAAGTGGCTGGATTACAGATGTGTGTGCGCAACTACCTTTTAAATTTCAGGCCCCTGCACGGGTATTGCTTGCTGTTACTGCACGATCCTGCATCCCACAAGTGCTCATAATCATCAGTCATGTTGATAGACGTGGTACATTAATTGCACAACCCTAGTTGATTCTTGAGGCTGGAAGTCAAACGCCTTGACTGAAGGTCGTTTTATTGCAATTTGTGTGTGTGTGTGTGTTTGTGTGTGTGCGCATCTTGTCTTCTGGCACGTTGGCTAACCAGTGGTGAGGTGACGGGTTTTCTTCTAACCTGGCTGACTGCAGCTACAAGCGGAAAAAAAGAAAACTACGCAGGCAGTAAAAAACCACTCCCCACACTATTTAAGGAAAAGGAGCCTCTTTGGTACCAAGTACCCTCCACCAAGAAAAGAAAAAGAAAAAGATCAATGAAAGATCAATGAAAGATAAAAAAAGGATCAGGAGGGTTGCAGGCTTGACCTGAAACCGTCTCCTGATGAGAGTTGATAATAGTGCTGGAAAGGGCACGTCTGGTATGAACAAGTTTGGCAGCGTAATTGACAGAATGAACATGAAGCTTGGAAGCAAGTTTCTTAACTCTTTGAGAGTCAAGAGCCAGCTTCTTAAGAGACTCGAGCGTGTGACTGTTGTAGATAGTGCCACCCACTCGTCCCAAAAGGATGTTGTGGAGGGTAACGGAGGCTCCTTGAAGGATGGAGCAGAGGCCTTTATGCTGTTCCTTTGTGGCGCTCAGCTGGTTCTGCGGTCTAGTGTCCTCACTGTACTTGATCTCGATGAGGTCAATGTCAAGTTGGTGAATGCTGAGATCTTTGGGTCGGTGCTGTCTGGAGAAGGTGGATCTGCGAATGGCTGGCGGTGCTGCTGAGGTGCTCCCAGTCTCCCTCAATTGCCCTCTGCCACTCCTAAGAACCCGCCCCCCTTCATTCTTGCTAATCTGTTGCTTTTTTGTTTTTTGCGGAGATGAAGGCAACCAGTACAGCATCCGGACGGCTGAAGGTAAACTTATTTTTGTCTGAGAAGCGGGGAGGAAAGAGCCACTTCAGTATAACCCTAGTTTCAGCTGTATTGGGAATCTGAAGATTTTGCATAGCCAGCCGTTTGCTGCTACCTATATCCATGCAGACAAAGCAGGATCCTAGGGAGCCTCAGCCTCAAGACAGGCAGTCTTGCTGATGGCTTTAAAGATCATGCTGCATGCTAAGTTGTGTCTCTCAGTGGTCATATTTGTTATTTGCATGTGTTGGCTCCTAGAAAGAATGTGCAGGGCACTGTCTAGTTGAGGGCAGAGGGGGCAAATTGGCCTTATTGAGTGCTTAAGCCATACCACATGCTATTGGTTGTACAGGGTTCCTGTTCTGTACTTCATAATGGTGCACTTGGTTTTAGCAGGAACGTAGGATGCCGCAAGGTATGTGTTGCTAAGGATCCGGTAGTTTTCATGGTAGTTTGCTACGGGTTTGGCACCTCCTAGTTTATGGAGGGGTGCACATGTGCTTGCAAGGCGCCATGGTAATTGGATAGGTACCAAGCCTTGAGGTAGGTGACCGGGCTGTGTTTGGGCGATTTTATATCATGATTTGATGCTCTTTGTATTGTTTTGCAAGCCAGTAGATGTTATAGAAGGGATTTCCCTCAGGGCCAGCTGTTTTGATGGAGGTATCGGCAACGTCAGAGTAGGTTGTGATTGATTTTTAGCAAGAGCGTCAGAAGTTTCTTTGCCTGTAATACCTGCGTCGCGTCAGTGGAATTTGACTTCGTGGAAATGAATGGGCGATGGTGACTGGTGGATTGCTTTGGCAATGGTTTGGAGGACACTTCCTGGATGTGGTGGCGGTGGAGGTTTGGGTGTGAGAGCTGCTTTTAAATTTGGTGCATTGAGGTTAGGCTATCTGTGGCTATATGGGAGTAGCCGTGAATGATTGCGACTGCTATAGCTGCTAGCTCTGCACGTGAGATGGTATTGGTTATACCTACGCCTCTTGGGTTCATGTAATGGGATACGTTCAAGCAAGAGTGGCATAAACCTTATCCTGTGTCTTGCCTTTCTTTGTGTTTTTCAAGACTGCCAGCACCAGTCCCGATCTTGTACTTTACGGATCAGGCTTTTGCCTCAGGGATTTCTTTGACAAGCTCTTTTAGCCAGTTTTTGTTGCAAGCATTGAGGCAGTTACTGCCTTCAGTATTCCATATGGCAATGGTGTGCATATCCCAAGTGTGTTTGGAAGGGGCGTCTGTAAATTGTTCTACACTGCTACAACAAAGTGCTCAGAATGATTGGATGCCTGCTCCTGACACTATTGATCCCCCTAGTACCATGCTTGCTTTGATGGCTGAGCAAATAGGAAGGATGAACGAACGACATTTTATTGCTTACTGAGTGGTGTGTGGCAACTGGTCAGATCCCCGACACCCAATATGGTTTATACCCAGGCCGTAACACTTTGCAACCCGTATTCATTCCTTGGCACTTACAACATGCTGCACGTACAATTAAACCACTACTTCAATTGGTTCTAAGTAAGCCGCCCTGTGCCTGTAGTGGAAGTGCGGTTCTACGTTGTGAGGAGCCAACGCTTGCACTATTAATAATTTTTACGCTTGCATATGCCCCCCCTCCGGACTCGAGCATATGGAGTTTTTTTCCTCCATATTACAACTATTACAACGCGCGCAATACAAAGCTTTAAAATGTAGACAAAGGACACCTTGTTGCTCCTGAATTTGTGTGGAGCAAGGTGATGGAGGTTTGATCTGCTGGGGTGCAAGCTGGGAACGACTTTTCAAGAGTGAAACCAGCCAAAACAAATGCCACAGGCGTACTCCTGAAGGTCAAAAACGAGGGGTGAAATGTGTGCTACAAGTCCATCGCAGACCCTGCTGTGCGTGCTGTTTACAGCAATTGACCAGGTCGTCGATACACACTCACAGAGCAAATGGAGCAAAAACGACGCTTTGTGTGTGTGTTACTGGTGGCTGAAAACCTAGGATGAGTGGGAGGAGCCGGAACGAAAAATCTGGTGGGCCTGCTTGCAAGCGCGTCCAACGGCGAAGCGATTGCGAGTGCAAAATCGACGACACGCACACGCACACACACAAACACACACAAACACACACTTGTGGCAAGCCAGCAGTTTGTGCATGTGTGGTTTGTTTTCTCTGGTCGTACTCTTAAATCGTCCCCGCAATTTCAGGACCGAAATCAGCTTGCACCCGAGCAGATCGGCTCTTTCCTTGGTGCCAATGTGAGTAAGTGATTTGAGTTTATACCCTTGAGCTTGCCCCTCACAAAAAGTCAGGACGTGCACTCGCTTGCGAGTGTTCATGCCAACGTAAAATCGTACTTCCGCAACAGGCACAGGCCGCAAGCCTATGACACCATTCCAAAGGATGCATTATGGAAACACTTTAGGCGTACCTGCATGCCTGCGTCTTTGTTGTCTGTGATTTAAAACATGTACGACCGTGATGAGTATGTCTTGAAGGATGGTGATAAGACTGCTCGTGTGCATCCGACTCGGGGCATAAAACAAGGTTGCCCTCTGTCTCCCCTGCTTTTCCCCAAAATATGAACGATAAAAACGACATTGCTGAGGGGGTATCAGGAGCTGTCACCGGAACCGCGGGTGTGCACGTCTCACACATGTTGTATGCAGATGATCTGACTTTGCTGACTAATGAGCCCCGTGATATGCAAATCATGCTGAGTCGGTTGGCTGTGTATGCCAGGAATA
>Ga0307942_1000372_pt1 | contig 30303 bp, 31 predicted proteins | sample OrgLakmetagen175_FD_201846 | JGI IMG/M metagenome (GOLD analysis project Ga0307942, IMG submission 201846) | Saline water microbial communities from Organic Lake, Antarctica - #175 | ecosystem: Environmental > Aquatic > Non-marine Saline and Alkaline > Saline | place: Antarctica: Organic Lake... | reverse complement strand
CATCAAGAAGTCACGGTGCGCTGTCGCTCTCGCAAGTTGCAGAGGAGGTCGGCTTTCCACTCTTCCTACGTGCGCCTTCGCAAGGGCAGCAGAAATCGAGCGCGTGCAGCGAAGGTCCGGAAGGTCCCGCACTTCTGCCGCTCAAGCCCTTCGATGATCTCACAGTTCTGACGAAAAGCGCCACGTGACGGCAGTCAGCCCCGAGCGGACCCATGTCTGGCGACCAGGCGATCCAAGACGCTCATGCGGGTCGCGTGATAAACGGACGACGGCAGGTTCGGCATTGCTGCGATCTGTCGTCATCTCGGACCGACACCTTGCGACATACCTAAAGGGCGGTCATGAAGTGCGTCGCCGTAAAAGAAGCCTGCCCAGAGGACCGAAGTTATCTCAAAGCATCGAAAACGTCAGTCTGCATTTGTTCGACCGCTGCTTCGAGATCAGCGATGAATGCGCGGCTCGCGATGGATTGCGATACATATCCCGGGGTAAGTATCGAGACACTGTTCGATATACGCGGGCTGAAACGCCGGATCGACAGGCGGGTGGGTTCGGGGGCCTGTAGCAGGTGGCTGTAGGCCGTGATCATGTCGCAGACCATCACACAGACGCCCGCGGCGACAAACTGCAACCCCGGCAGAAAGGTGCGGAGTTCGAGCCGCTTGTTGAATTGGCATCCGGCGGCGCGGAATGCGGCTTCGGTTTGCACCGCTGTCCTGTGTTCATCGAACAACACGGCCATTGGACGGCCATCAAAGTCGTTGGGCGTGACCACGTCTGCGTCTGCCAGAGGATCATCCGTCGGCAACACGCAGACACATTCCAGATTATAATCGGTTTGCACGATTGACGCGCGCGGCTGCGGCGTCTCGGAAAACGCGATATCGAATTGTCCGGATGCGATCAGGTCCTCGATCATGTCCGAGGACCGCATGATCAACGACAGGTAGAGATCGTCCCGGCCTTTCAGGAACCGGGTCATGAGTTGCGGGAGAAACACGCTGGAGGCCGCGGGGTGGCAGGCAACCTGCAACTTTCCCGACTGAAGTGACCCGATCCTTTCGAGTGTGCGCTCCGTGCGTTCGACACGTCCGAGGATCTCTTCGCACTCTTCAAGCAAGAAATGGGCCTCGGGCGTCGGCGCCAGCTTTCCGTGGGTCCGCACGAACAGGGAAAAGCCCAGTTGATCCTCAAGCGTCTGCACCATGGTGGAAACCGCGGGTTGAGTCCGACCGACGCTCCGCGCGGCCTGGCTGATGGAGCCCGAGCGCATGACTTCGCGAAATGTCGAAAGCTGTCTGAGGGAAAGGTGCATTGATATAAACCAAATTGATGGAGTGAAAGATATTATGAAATTGATTTTATGGCTATTGTCCAGTGTGATCCTTGAAAGACCCGCAAGACGACCTGGCAAGCTGGGGAGAGAGATGGATTCTTTCGCAAAATATTTGTTGACGGCGCTGATCTGCGTCGTGGCCCTGGGTCAATTCGTGCAGGTGATCACGCGCTACGTCCTGCAGATCCCCCTGATGGGACTTGAAGAGACGATGCTCTATCCCACGCTGTGGCTCTACATCCTCGGATCGGTCAACGCATCGCGGGAGAACACCCATATCCGCGCCAATGTCCTGGAAATCTTCATCACGACCGAACGGGCGCACAAGATCCTTGCCATCGTCGGCGAGATCATCAGCCTGATCGTCGGTCTCTGGCTGCTGGCCTGGGCCTGGGAGTACACGCAATACGCCTGGCGCGTCTGGCGCGAAAGCCCCACGCTCTATATCCCGACCTTCTATTCCGACATCGCGCTTCTGGCCGGGCTCGGGCTGATGATGGTCTACACCGCCTGGCACCTCTGGTGCCACATCCGCAGCCTGCGCACAGGGGAACCGGCATGATCGAGATCGCCCTCATCGCCATCGCCATTCTGGTGATCACGCTGACCCTGGGTGTGCCGCTGCCCTACTGCTTCGGTGCGGCGCTGATGGTGATGTACTTCATCGGTGATGTCACGATGAAGGGCATGATGCTCTGGGGGTTCCAGCAGCTCGGCAATCCGGTGCTTCTGGCCATTCCGTTGTTTGTCCTTGCCGGGACGATCATGTCCGCGTCAGGGATCGCCGCCTCGCTTTTGCACTTCGTCAACACCTTCATCGGCCATGTGCGGGGCGGACTTGGCGTCGTTGCCGCGGTTTCCTGCGCGGTGATCGGGGCGATTTCGGGCTCTGGCCTGACAGGGATCGCGGCCATCGGACCGCTGCTGATCCCCGAGATGGAGAAACGCGGCTACCCCCGCGAATACGCGACCGCGCTCATCGCCAATTCCTCGATCCTCGGGCTGCTCATCCCGCCCTCTGTCACGATGATCGTCTATGGCTGGGTGACCGACACCTCGATCCTCGCCTGTTTCCTCGCCACGCTTGGCCCCGGCCTTTTGATCATGACGGCATTTTCCGTGATCAACCTGGTGATGAGCCGCAAGTTCGACCTCGTGCTGGACGACAAGCCGTCCTTCACGGAACTTTCGGGTCAGGTGGCGCGGCGCGGCTTTCACGCGTTCCCGGCGCTCTTGATGCCGATCATCATCCTTGGCGGGATCTATGGCGGCGTGATGACCCCGACAGAAGCCGCCGCCGTGGCCGTGATCTACGCGGTGCCTGTGGGTTTCCTGATCTACAAGGGCCTGAAATGGGAAAACTTCTTCGCCGCGGGCAAGGAAGCCGCCACCGCCGTGGGCGCGATCATGATGATGATCCTGTTCTCGATGATCCTCAGCCAGATGTTCGTTTACGAGGGTATCCCGCAGCAACTGGTGCAGGGCATATTCGCGATCACCGAGAACAAGGTGCTGCTGCTGATCATGATCAACATCCTGTTGTTCCTCGTCGGTATGGTGGTCAACGACGTGACCGCGATCATCCTGATCGCGCCATTGCTGTTGCCGCTGATGAACGCGATCGGGGTCAGCCCGGTGCAATTCGCCGCCATCATGGGCGTGAACACCGCCATGGGAGGTGTGACACCGCCCTATGCCTCGATCCTCTATCTCGGGGCGCGGATCGGCAATGTGAAGGTCACCAAGGTCATCCCGCCGGCGATGAAGCTCATCCTGTTCGGCTATGTGCCCGTGGTCTTCCTGACCTCGCTTTGGCCCGACCTGTCGCTCTTTTTGCCACGTTTCTTCGGCTATGACGTGGCCCCCTGACCAGCCCGAAAACGTAAAACCAGCAAGGAGGACTCTCGAATGAAACATGTATTCCTGACCACGGCTGTGGCGGCGCTCATGGCGCTTGGCAGCTATGCCGAGGCACAGACCCTCAAGATGAGCCACGTACGCCCGCAGGACGCGACGATCGATGTCGAGCTGCGCGCCTTCTCCGAGGCCGTGGCAGAGGCCACGGGAGGCGACGTGACGGTCAATATCTTCCCGTCATCCGCCCTGGGTGACTACACCACCGTTCAGGAGCGCATCAGCGTCGGGGCCATCGAAATGGCGACGCAACCCGCCGCGACGGCGGCGGACCGGCGCATGCAGATCTCGTCCTTTCCCTACCTCGCCGGCAACTGGGATCAGGCTCGCGCGGTTTACGGCCCCGATGGCGTCGTGCGCGAGGTCATGGCCGGGCTCTATGCCGATCAGGACATCACCATGCTGGCGGCCTATCCGGTCTATTTCGGCGGTATCTCTCTGAACATCGATCCCCCCGAGACGGTCAAGACCACCGAGTCCAAAGGCGTCAAGGTGCGCGTGCCGGGGATCAAGAGCTTTCAGTTGACCGGTGAGGCGCTTGGCTACATCCCGTCGCCGATCCCGTTCTCCGAGGCGTTCACGGCCGTTCAGACCGGCGTGGTCGACGGGGTCATCGGCTCGGGGGCCGAGGGCTACTACGCCTCGTTCCGCGATGTGACCAGGACCTACATCCCCGCCAACACCCATTTCGAAGTCTGGTACATGATCATTTCAGACGAGAGCCTCGCCGAGTTGTCGGATGAAGATCAGGCGGCGCTGAAAGAGCAGGCCGCGGCGTTCGAGGCGACCCGCTGGGAGGTCGCCGAGGCCGATCAGGGCCGCAACGAACAGCGCCTCGTGGACGACCTTGGCGCCACCCTTGTCGCGTTGAGCGAGGAAGACCTCGCGGCCATGGCGGAGAAGGCGCGTGCGGATGTGTGGCCCGAGGTGCTCGAGGATGTCGGCGCCGAATGGGGCCAGTCCATCCTTGACGCGGTCGCGGCCGCGACCAAGTGACCACCGCAGGACAGGGCGGCATCATCGCCCTGTCCGGACGCAACGCGACGGGGCGGATCAATGGAAACCGATTATGTCATCATCGGAGGCGGTGTTGTCGGCCTGTCGGTCGCCTGGGGCCTGTTGAAGCGTGGGCTGACGGTAACCGTCCTGGATGGTGACGACGGATCCTTCCGCGCCAGTCGGGGCAATTTCGGACTGGTCTGGGTGCAATCCAAGGGCCTGAACCAGCCCCGTTACGCCCGATGGTCGCAACACTCCGCCGCGATCTGGGCGGAGTTCGCCGGGGAACTTGGCCACAACACCGGCACCGCCGTGCCGCTGGAACAAAAAGGCGGCTACGATTTTCATTTCTCCGAAGAGACGTTGCAGGCAACGGTCGAGAAATACGAAACCCTGAAGACGAAGCTGGACGGCGATTATCCGTTCGAGGTTCTGGGCCACAACGCGCTGCGCAAGGAAGAGCCGCATATCGGGCCCAAAGTCGTGGGCGCGATCCTGCACCATCAGGACGGTCACGCGAACCCGCTCAAGCTGTTGATGGCGCTCGCCGCCGATGCGCGCCGGATGGGCGGTCGGGTGCTGACCGGCAAGACAGTGACGGATGTGACCCGGTCGGATGGCTTTCGCGTGACCTGCGCCGATGGCACGACGGTCAGTGCCGGAAAGGTCATCCTGTCCGCGGGATTGGGCGCGACCGAGCTTGGCCCGAAGCTGGGCTTCAAGGCACCCATCCGTCCGCAGCGCGGCCAGGTCCTGATCACCGAGAAGCTGCGCAGGTTGATCAACCGCCCGTCGCTGATCGCGCGTCAGGTGGACGAGGGCGGCATCCAGATCGGGGCCACCAACGAAGAGGTGGGCCTTGACGACGGCGTCACGCAGCCCGGTGTTTCCGACCTCGCCGCAAAGGCCATCGCCGCCTATCCCGAGCTTGCGAAGGCACAGCTTGTCCGGTCCTGGGGCGCGCTGCGGGTCCTGTCGCCCGATGGCTTGCCGATCTACCAGGAAAGCGCCGAGATGCCGGGGGCCTATCTGGTGACCTGTCACAGCGGCATCACGCTTGCCGCCGCGCATGCGCGGCTGCTGCCCGACTGGCTGGAGGGCACGGAAACCGCGCCGGATCTGGAGGTGTTCAGTGAAGCCCGCTTCTCCGTTTCTTGAACTCGAGGACGCATTCCGCGTGCGGGTGACCTTCGACGGTGTGGCGTTGGACCTGCCCGAGGGGGCGAACCTCGCCGCGGCCCTGCTTGCCGCCGGTGTGGATCGCTTTCGGCGCACGCCCGTCTCGGGTGCCCCGCGTGGTCCCTTCTGCATGATGGGCGCGTGCTTTGACTGCCTCGTGGAGATCGACGGCGTGGTGCGACAGGCCTGCATGATCGAGGTGGCCGAGGGCATGGAGATCACGAGGCCGCACGACATGGAGGCGGATGGTGACCAGGCGTGATCTTGTCGTGATCGGCGCAGGCCCGGCCGGGATGGCGGCTGCGGCCAAGGCGGCCGGGTTGGGCCTGAGCGTCACCGTTCTGGACGAACAGCCCCGCCCCGGCGGGCAGATCTACCGGGATGTGGACCGGGCCGCCCCCGTGCGCGGGGATATTCTGGGCAAGGACTATTCCCACGGCGCATCGCTGACGGCCGGGCTGCGCCACGCGGCGATCGATCACGTTTCCGGTGCGATTGTCTGGGCCATCGAGGATGGATTCCGGATCTCCTACAGCAGGAACGGGCGTGGCGCACAGATCGGGGCGGCCCGCGTCCTTATCGCAACCGGTGCGCTGGAACGGCCCATGCCGCTGCCTGGCTGGACCCTGCCCGGCGTCATGACCGCGGGGGCGGGGCAGATCCTTCTCAAGCAATCGGGCATGGTGGCAAGGGATGCCGTTCTGGTCGGCTCCGGCCCGCTGCTGTATCTGATCGCGGCGCAAATGGTCCGTGCCGGAACGCCGCCCGTGGCAATGGTCGAGACGCAGACGCGGGCTGATCTGATCGGAGCGATGCGGCATCTCGGCGGGGCCTTGCGCGGCTGGCGCTACCTGCTGAAGGGTGCGGGATTGCTGACCGAGATCATCCGCGCGCGGGTTCCACGCTACACCGGTGCCACGGGGATCACGGTCGAGGGCGAGGACAGGGCACAAGCCGTGACCTTTACCAAAGGCGGGCGAAAGCAGCGCATCAAATGCCAGACGGTCTTCCTGCACCATGGCGTGGTGCCGAACACGCAAGCCGCGCGGTCCCTCGGCGTCACCCATGGTTGGGATGAGGGGCAGTCCTGTTTCGTCCCCACCGTTGATGACTGGGGTCAGTGCGATATCCCCGGTATCTTCATTGCGGGCGATGGCGCGGGCATCGGTGGGGCGCAAGCGGCCGAGCTTGCCGGCCCTCTGGCAGTGCTGAAACTGGCCGAGGAACTCGGCCGACTTTCCGCCACCGACCGTGACCGTCAGGCGACGCCTCTGCGCACCGCACTCAACCGCGAACTGGCCGCGCGTCCGTTTCTGGATGCAGCCTATCCGCCCTGTCCCGAGGCGTCTTCGCCAGCCGACAGCACAGTGGTCTGTCGCTGCGAAGAAGTCACCGCCGGGGACATACGCGGGTATGCCAAGCTGGGGTGCCTCGGTCCAAACCAGGCAAAGGCTTTCGGGCGCGCCGGGATGGGTCCCTGTCAGGGCCGCTACTGCGGATTGAGCGTGACCGCACTTCTGGCCGAGGCAAACGGGCAGACACCGGATGAGACTGGATATTATCGCATTCGCCCACCGTTGAAGCCCGTGACATTGGGCGAATTGGCAGCAATGGAACAGATCGATTTGAATGCGGTGGAATAGAAGAGTGAGATGCAAATCGAGCGTAACGATACGTGCCAATGCATGAACAGAGTCGTCGCGCACAGGAGGGTTATCTATCTCGGCGAACAGGTTGGTGAGGCTAACATGGTGGCAGACCAGACCCGGCACTGCCTGTCACGGGTGGATGGCTAGGTGGCTTCGGCCAGGTAGTCGCGCGCGCAGATTTTGCAGGCCGTGGTCTGGCTGGCAGATCTGGCTGGCAGACATGGAAGACTTCGCCAAAATGAACCCGGTCTGAAATGTCAGGTGCGTGAAGTCCAACGTTGCGAAGCGACAGCGGGAACCGGACGTACAACATCACCGCCAGGCGGATGATTTCACGGCTCGTCTTGAAATAGCGAAATGGATCGCGTCTGGTCATGTCCAGATTTTACAAAACCGCCCTGCCCGCCTCAGGTCGGTTTGCTCTGACAGAGCCGTTGGTTTCAGTCAGAGCGCTGCGGCATGCCCGGCAAGCACGCGGTTCACCCAATCGGTGAGGGCCGCGTGCTCGGCAGGCAGTTGAACGGCAAGACCAGCTGCAAAATCCTCGAAAGCCGCGCGGTTCAGCGCGTTGAGACCGACAAGGACGGGCACATCCATGGCCACGGCCTGCGCGATCACGTCACGAAAGCCGCGCCCCTCGGCCTCGTGCTTGCCGAACTTGTTGAGAATGAGCAGATCGGCACCCTCGGCAAGACGGGTCGAGACCAGTCCGACCGCCACCTCGAGGGCCGCAGGATCAAGGCGGCAACCCCGCGCGAATGGCCCGAGAGCCTGACTGATGCGCAGGACAGGGCCTTCGGGCAAGACCCTGACATCCATGTCGCACGGGCCGGCATCGGCGCGCCCGGAATTGATCTGGACGGCGCCGCAGCAGCGCAGGCCACGGTGCAAAAGATCGGCGGCCAGCCCTTGCAGGATCAGATCGCTGTCACCGCGCCCCGCCGCCATGGTGCAGGCAAGCCTCATGTGATCGCCCCGCAGGCGTGACAGAAGGGCTGGAATTCGACGAGCGCCCCGGCTGGTAGGGTCTCGGCCTCCGCTGGCAGGAAGATCAGCCCGTCCGCCAACGGCAGGTGCCCGACCCGTCCGGAATGGGTGGCCGCCTCGAAGGTGACCACTTCGCGGCCCTGGGCATCGAACCCGGCGCGCGTTGCGGGACGCAACTCGCAGCATCCGGGCTTGCGGCGGATGGCCGTGGCGGTGACGACGTGGCGCCGGGCGGGATCGGTCCCGACCTCGCCCGTCAGCCCGCGAACCAGCGCCAAACCGAAGATCTGCCAGGTCACGTAGGCCGACAGCGGATTGCCCGGCAGGCCAAGCCATGTCGCCTGGCCGATACGCCCGATCGACACCGGCTTGCCGGGCTTGATCGCGACCCCGCTGAAGACGATCTCCGCGCCGAGGCTCGCAAGCGCCGGTTTCACATGATCCTCTTCGCCGACCGATATCCCGCCCGTGGTGATGACGAGGTCGGCGCGGGCGGCCATATCCCGCAATTGACGGGCGAGGCCAACAGGGGTGTCGGCGCCATGTTCGGTTGCGACAACCGCCAGCCCGGCATCGGTCAGCGCCGCGGCCAGCATCGGGGTGTTGACGTCCCAGATCTCGGCTGCCGACCGGGAGGCCCCCGCCATGCGCACCTCGTCGCCGGTGACCAGAAGCGCCACGCGAAGGCGCGACCGCACCCGCACGACACCGGCCCCGGCCGCGGCACAGGCAGCGATGTCCCGGGGGCCGAGCCGACATCCTTGCGCCAGAATGGTTTCACCCGCCTGCATGTCGCTGCCTGCGCCCCGGATGTTCAGGCCCGGAGGTGGTCGGCGGTGAATCTCGATGCGGTCGCCGGTGCGGGTGATCTCTTCCTGCATCATGACGGCATCTGCCCCCTCGGGCACCGGCGCGCCGGTGAAGATGCGGGCCGCGCAGCCGCGCGCCAGTGGTGCGGTTTCCGCCTGCCCCGCCGGCACGCGCGCCGTGACCGGCATCGTCCAGGGCCCGTCACCCGTCAGATCGGCAATGGCGACCGCGTGGCCGTCCATCGCTGCAGTGTCGAAAGGCGGCGACATCGACCGCGAGCGCACGGGCCGGGCAAGGATGCGGCCGGCCGCACGCGCCAAGGCAACCGCCTCGCTCCGGCCCGTCGGGGCCGCATGCGCCGCGATCAGGCGCAGGGCCTCGTCGATGCAGATCAGGGGCTTCGGCGTGTCCTGCCCGTCGCACCCGCATCCCGGCGACGCGATGGCATGATGAATCGTCATGTCGGTTCCTCCTGCTGGAAATGTCCCGGACCGATGCTGCAATCGAGATCGCGCAAACGGCCGTCCTTCAACCCGTAGATCAGATCGTGCACGCGGGTACCGCGCCGCGCCTGCATGCGCAGGGACAGGCTCATCAGGTCGCACGGCGTGAGCCGGATGCGCGCCAGCGGCAAGAGAATGGCTTTCTCGGCAAACAAGTGGCGGCGGGTGTGACGTGTGAAGCGGGCCAGCGGGTCAGCCTCGGACGCCGAGGGCACGCGCCCGTCCTCAAGACAGGCCGCAAGGATCGCAAGCACCTTCGGCAGATGGCTGTGCGCCGTCTCGATGTCGGCCCTGATCGCTGCGATTATCGGCCCGATCTCGTCCTCGCGCGGGCAGCGGCGGCGCAACAGCGGAAAGAGATCCTCGGTCGCGTCGCGCCTGTGCCTGGCCAGGTCCCGGTCGAGAAAGCGCAGCGCCGCCCGGGTCAGATACCTGTCCGGCGTTCGGGAGGTGGCAAGCCTGTCGAGATCGGCGCAGAACGCGCGGACGCGCAGCCCGTTCTCTGCGACAAGGTCGAGCGGACGGGCCCGGCGTGCGGGGTCGGTCAGGCCTGCACCGGGCTCACCGGCATGTGCCCTGAGGGTGGTGGATGTCATGACCGGGCCTTTCGCTGGGTCAGATCGGGTCGAGGGTCGCCCCCCTGATGTCGCTGGCTGCCGCGAGACCCGCGATGAAATCGCGCGAGGCTCGTGTCCACGCGGCTTTCTCCAGCGCCTGCGCGATTTTCGGGGCGACCACCTGATAGGGCAGCACCTCGCCCGGGGCGACGGCGTTCAGGCGGATAACGTGCCAGCCATGGCGGGACTGCACCGGATCTTGCGTGATCGTCTCCGCCTCGAGGCGTCGCAGGGCGGCCTCGAATTCCGGCACGGTATCGCCCGGGCCAAGCTGCCCGAGGCTGCCGCCCGCAGATTTCGATCCGCACTCGCTTTCGCGCGCGGCGAGCATGGCAAAGCCCTTGGCATCGCCATCAAGCCGCGCGATCAGCGCCTCGGCCCGCGCCCGTGCCGCAGCACTCACCTCATCGTCGCGTGGGTCGCAGGCGACGAGGATATGCGACACGTCCCACAGGGGGGCCGAGCGAAACCGCTCGGGATCACGCGCCCATTCCTCATGGATCTGCTCATCGGTCACCTCCGGCGTCTCCACGGCCTCTTCCAGCAGCGCGCGGATCGTCGCCTCGTCCTCGGTCTCGAAGCGGCCGGGGGCGAGTTCCTGAACCTCGGCCTGCACACCGCGCCGCGCCGCTTCCTGCAACAGGAGCGCCCGGATGGTCAGCGCCTGCGCGGCCTTGCGCCAGGCGATGCCGGGCTTGCCCGCGGGGCCTGGGTGGTTCTGGGCCTCGGCCGCGATGGCGGCCGGGGCGATGGTCTCGTTGTTGACGACGACGTCGGGAAAGAGAGCATTCATCTCGGTCACTCCGCTGGGGTGGTTTTTGCAGAGGGGCCCTTGCGCGCTTCGACCTCATCGAAGGCGCGGCGGCGTTCCTCGAGCGGGCGGGCGCGGCGCGAACGAACGATCTGGTAGCCCGGCCGCAGCGTGACATAGCGGATGGGGATCGACAGCATGTGCACCAGCCGGGTGAACGGAAACAGCGCCACGATCACCATGCCCAGCACGATATGCGCCTTGTAGAGCCAGTGGACGTTCACGACCTCGGCCCATGCGTTGAGTTGCAACGTCATCACGCTTTGCGACCATGTCATGAACAGCACCATCTTGCCGCCGTCCATATGCTCGAGCGTCAGGATGATCGTGCCCATGCCGATGACGATCTGCAACCAGAGGATCGCGAGGATGCCGATATCGGCATAGCTGGAATTGAGCCGGATGCGCGGATCGAACAGCCGCCGGTGCAGCAGCATGCTGGCCCCCACGAAGGCCGCCAGACCGGCCGTCCCGCCGAGGATCACCGCGACCCATTGCTTGAACCCGTAGCTGATGCCCAGGGTATCCAACACCCAAATCGGCGTGAAGAGCCCGATCAGGTGACCGAAGAACAGCACGATGATGCCCACGTGAAACAGGACCGACCCCCACATCAACTGTTTGCGCCGCAAGAGCTGGCTGGAGGAGGATTTCCACGTGAACGGATCGCGCTCGTAGCGCGCGATCGACCCGATCAGCGCCACGGCCAGCACCGCGTAGGGCAGGATGCCGAAGATCAGGTAATTGATATCGAAATTTCCGAACATTGGATCTGCTCCTATTCAGCGGCGTGCGAGGCACGCCCCGTGGCGGGTGTCTTGGGGTCCATCTGCGCGAGCATGTCGCGCACTTGCGGGCAGCCGGCATTGGGATCGGGGCCGAAGGTGACCTCGGCCTCTTCCCAGACGGCATCGAGGGCCTCCAGATCGGTGGGATCGTCGTCGGGCGTTGCCAGAAGCTCGGCCACGGCCTCGGTATCGGCCTGGGTGTGGGCAAGCTGAACCAGCGCCGGAAAGAGCGGCGCGTAGAGGCTGTCGCGCCGGGTCAGGCGTTCGCCGATGGCGGCAAGGATATGCGCGGCATCCTGTAGGATATCGGTGACCTCGGCCTCGGGGCGCGTGGCCAGATATTCCAGCAGGACGGGCAGGTGGTCGGGCAGTTCGGTGGTCGCCGGCTCGAACCCGGCGGCGCGGTAGGTCTCCATCAGGCTGACCATCGCCCCGCCCCGGTCGCGGCTTTCGCCATGCACATGCTCGAAGAGGTTCAACGACAGCGTGCGCGAGCGGTCGAACAGCATGACGTAGTCTTCCTGCACATCGTAGATGTCGCCCTGCCCCAGCCGTTCGAGCAACGGCTGCAGGTTCGTGCGAAGCTGTGGCGTCAGACGAAGATCCGCCAGCACGATTGCGCCGATCTCGGGCATGCCCGCCTGCAATTCGGCTGTCGGATAGCTCAGCAGAAGCGAGATCGCCTTCAAGGTCCGGTCCATCATCAGAATGTCTCCGTCGGTAGCGTGAGGGTCTTTTTCTTCTTGCCGCCGAACAGCGAGTACTTGTTGTCCGACCCCGTCGAGCAGCCATTGCCGTCGGTGAAGCCGCAGCCGCCGCGGATATCCTGCCCGTCCTCGACCTGTTCGCGGTGCGCGGTCGGGATCACGAAGCGATCCTCGTAGTCGGCGATGGCCATGATCTTGTACATGTCCTCGATCACCCGGCCCGACATGCCGACACGCGCGGCGATCGCCTCGTCGCGCACGCCGTCCACCGACAGCGCCCGCATGTAGAGCCGCATCGCCGACATTCGTTCCAGCGCGTGCACGATCGGCTCTTCGTCGCCCGCGGTCAGCATGTTGGCGAGGTATTTCACCGGGATGCGCAGGGACCGCACATCGGGCATCTGGTCGCTCATCGCGATCTGGCCCGCCTGTGCCGCGTTCTGGATCGGTGACAGCGGCGGGATGTACCACACCATCGGCAGCGTGCGGTATTCGGGATGCAGCGGAAAGGCGACCTTCCAGTCCATCGCCATCTTCCAGACCGGGCTGACCTTGGCGGCCTCGATCCAGTCCTCGGGCACCCCGTCGCGCAGGGCGGCGGCGATCACCTCGGGGTCGTTGGGGTCGAGGAACACATCCATCTGCGCGCCGTAGAGGTCGGTTTCCTTCTCTGAATTGGCGGCCTCCTCGATCCTGTCGGCATCATAGAGGATCACACCGAGATAGCGGATGCGCCCGACGCAGGTTTCCGAGCAGACCGTGGGCTGGCCGCTCTCGATGCGCGGATAGCAGAAGGTGCATTTCTCGGATTTGCCGCTCTCCCAGTTGTAGTAGATCTTCTTGTAGGGGCAGCCAGAGATGCACATCCGCCAGCCGCGGCATTTCTCCTGGTCGATCAGGACGATGCCGTCTTCCTCGCGCTTGTAGATCGCGCCGGACGGGCAGGACGCCGAACAGGTCGGGTTGAGGCAATGCTCGCAAAGCCGCGGCAGATACATCATGAAGGTATTTTCATACTCTCCGTAGATCTCCTTCTGCACGTTCTCGAAGTTGTAATCCTGCGACCGCTTGGAAAACTCGCCGCCTAGGATCTCTTCCCAGTTGGGGCCCTTCTCGATCTTCTCCATCCGCTCGCCGGTGATCTTCGAGCGGGGGCGCGCGGTGGGGAAATGATCCATGTCGGGGGCGGATTTCAGGTGGTCGTAGTCGAAATCGAACGGCTCGTAATAGTTGTCGATCTCGGGCATGTCCGGGTTGGCGAAGATGTTCGCCAGGATGCGCCACTTGGACCCTTGCTTGGGCTGCAACTTGCCCTTGGCATTGCGCACCCAGCCACCGTTCCAGCGTTTCTGGTTTTCCCAGTCGGTGGGATAGCCGGTGCCGGGCTTGGTTTCGACATTGTTGAACCACGCGTATTCGACGCCGTCGCGGCTGGTCCACACGTTCTTGCAGGTGACCGAGCAGGTGTGACACCCGATACATTTATCAAGGTTCAGGACCTTGCCGATTTGTGCACGTACTCTCATTCCGCTGCCTCCATCTTTCCGGTTGCCGGCTTGTCCAGCCAGTCGACATTTTTCATCTTGCGCACGATCACGAACTCGTCGCGGTTGCTGCCGACGGTGCCGTAGTAGTTGAACCCGTAGCTGAGCTGCGCGTAGCCGCCGATCATGTGCGTGGGTTTCAACGTCGTCCGGGTGACCGAGTTGTGGATGCCGCCGCGATGGCCGGTCTTCTCGGATCCTGGCGTGTTCACGATCTTTTCCTGCGCGTGATACATGAACAGCGTGCCCTGCTTGATCCGCTGGCTGACCACCACCCGCGCGGTCAGCGCGCCGTTGATGTTGTAGGCCTCGACCCAGTCGTTATCTTCAAGACCAGCCTTCTGCGCATCGATTTCGGACATCCAGACGACCGGCCCCCCCCCTGTTCAGCGGCAGCATCAGCAGGTTGTCGGTATAGGTGCTGTGGATGCCCCATTTCTGGTGCGGCGTGATGAAGTTCAGCACCACATGCGGGCTGCCTTCAGCGGCGTCGTTGTTGACAGCCTTGGTGATGGTTTTCAGATCCACGGGCGGGCGGTAACTGACGAAACCCTCGCCGAAGGCCCGCATCCACAGATGATCCTGATAAAGCTGCTGGCGGCCTGTCAGGGTGCGCCACGGGATCATCTCGTGCACGTTGGTGTAGCCGGCATTGTAGCTGACCGTCTCGCTCTCGATGCCGGACCATGTCGGGCTGGAGATGATCTTGCGCGGTTGCGCCGCGATATCGCGAAAGCGGATCTTGGTGTGATGCGCGCCTTCGGCCAGATGGGCATGGTGGCGACCGGTGGGTTTCTCAAGCTCGTGCCACGCCTTGACGGCGACATGGCCGTTGGTCTCGGGCGCGAGCATCAGGATCATTTCGCAGGCGTCGATGGCCGTCTCCAGCTTCGGCTGACCTTTCGAGACGCCCTCGTCGAGGACCGCGCCATTGAGGTCGCGCAACTGCTGCACTTCGGTTTCGGTGTTCCAGGTGATGCCCTTGCCGCCATTGCCGAGCTTTTCCAGAAGCGGGCCAATCGAGGTGAACTTCTTGTAAAGACCTGGGTAATCCCGCTCGACCGCAATGTAATTCGGCGCGGTCTTGCCGGGGACCAGGTCGCATTCGCCCTTCTTCCAGTCGCGGACATGCGCCTGCGCAAGCTCGCCCGGCGTGTCGTGCAGAAGCGGCACCTGCACGATATCCGTCTCGACGCCCAGCACCTCGGGCGCGACCTCCGAGAACTTGCGCGCGATGGACTTGAAGATGTCCCAGTCCGAGCGGCTCTCATAGGCCGGGTCCACCGCCGCCTGCAGCGGGTGGATGAACGGGTGCATGTCGCTCGTGTTCATGTCGTCCTTTTCGTACCAACTGGCGGTCGGCAGGACGATGTCGGAATAGACGGCCGTGGTGGACATGCGGAAGTCGATGCAGACCAGCAGGTCGAGTTTGCCTTTCGGGGCCTCCTCGTGCCAGACGGCCTCGACCGGCATGACACCGCCTTCCTCGCCCAGATCCTTGCCCATCACGCCGTGATCGGTGCCCAGAAGGTGCTTGAGGAAATACTCGTGCCCCTTGCCCGACGATCCCAGCAGGTTCGACCGCCACACGAACAGGTTGCGCGGCCAGTTTTCCGGCGCGTCCGGATCCTCGCAGGACATCTGCAGATCGCCGGATTTCAACTGCTCGGCCACGAAGGCGGGGATTTCCTTGCCCGCCTTTTTCGCCGCTTTCGCCACCTCCAGCGGGTTGGTCTTGAGCTGCGGCGCCGAAGGCAGCCAGCCCATGCGTTCGGCGCGGATATTGTAGTCGATGAGGCTCACGTCCCAATCGCCCTCGGGGGCCGTGGGCGACAGGATCTCGCCGGCGCGCAGCGTCTCGTAGCGCCATTGATCGGTATGGGCATACCAGCAGGAGGTGGAGTTCATGTGCCGCGGCGGGCGGCTCCAGTCCAGCCCGAAGGCCAGCGGTTGCCAGCCGGTCTGCGGGCGCAGCTTTTCCTGACCCACGTAATGCGACCAGCCGCCGCCCTCTTGCCCGACGCAGCCGCACATCACCAGCATGTTGATGATGCCGCGATAGCTCATGTCCATGTGGTACCAGTGGTTCAGACCGGCCCCGAGAATGACCATCGACTTGCCTTGCGTCTTTTCGGCGTTGCCGGCGAATTCACGCGCCACGGCGATGATTTTCTCGGCCGAAACCCCAGTGATCTTTTCCGCCCATGCGGGGGTGTAGGGCTTGTCCTCGGCGAAATCACTGGACACCCAGTCACCGCCAAGGCCGCGGTCGAGCCCGTAATTGGCGCAGAAGAGGTCGAACACGGTGGCGACCAGCGCCTCGGACCCGTCGGCCAGTGTCACACGCTTGGCGGGAATGTTGCGCGTCAGCACCTCGGGGTGGTCGCATTTCACGAAATTATCCGTCGCGGCCCCCCCGAAATAAGGGAAATCGACGCCGACGATCTCGTCGTGATCTTCGTCGAGAATATGGCTCAGGCGCAGGTTGGTGTCGGTGCCCGTCGCGCGCTCTTCAAGGTTCCACTTGCCCTCCTCGCCCCAGCGGAAGCCGATCGAGCCGTTGGGCACCACTATCTTGCCGGAGGACGTGTCATATGCCACCGTCTTCCAGTCGGGGTTGTTGGTCTCGCCCAAGTGCCCGTCGAAATCCTCGGCGCGCAGCATCCGCCCCGGCACGATCTGGCCATCCTTTTCATCCAGACGCACCAGCATCGGCATGTCGGTGTATTTGCGGGCATACTCCTCGAAATACTCGGCCTGCCGGTCAAGGTGGTATTCGCGCAGGATCACATGGCCCATGGCCATCGACAGGGCCGCGTCGGTGCCTGCCTGCGGGTTCAGCCAGATGTCTCCGAACTTTGCGGCCTCGGAATAATCCGGGCTGACCACCGCCGACTTGGTGCCGCGATAGCGCACCTCGGTGTAGAAATGCGCGTCGGGCGTGCGGGTCTGCGGCACGTTCGAGCCCCAGAGCAACAGGAAGCCGGCATTGTACCAGTCCGCCGATTCCGGCACGTCAGTCTGCTCGCCCCATGTCTGCGGGCTGGCGGGCGGCAGGTCGCAATACCAGTCGTAGAACGACATGCAGGTGCCTCCGAGCAGTGACAGATACCGCGATCCGGCGGCATAGCTGACCATCGACATCGCCGGGATCGGCGAGAAGCCGAACACCCGGTCGGGGCCGTAGGTCTTGGCCGTGTAGGCGTTGGCGGCGGCGACGATCTCGGTCGCCTCGTCCCACGTGGCACGCACGAACCCGCCCTTGCCGCGCGTCTTTGTGTAGGAGGCCCGCAGCGCCGGATCCTCCTGGATGGCTTTCCACGCCGCGACCGGCGTCATGGTTTCGCGCATCTTGCGCCAGGCACGCATCAGGCGACCCCGGATCAGCGGGTTCTTCACCCGGTTCGCTGAATAGAGATACCAGCTGTACGACGCCCCCCGCGCACAGCCGCGCGGCTCGTGGTTGGGCATGCCGGCGCGGGTGCGCGGATAGTCAGTCTGCTGCGTCTCCCATGTCACGATGCCGGATTTCACGTAGATCTTCCAGCTGCACGACCCGGTGCAGTTCACCCCGTGGGTGGAGCGCACGATCTTGTCGTGCCGCCACCGGTTGCGGTAGGTGTCTTCCCAGTCGCGGTTCTCGGCCGTGGTCTCGCCCCAGCCATCCGAGAATTCCTCGAGCCGCTTGCTGGAGAAGAAGTTCAGTCTGTCGAGGATATGGCTCATGTCGCTGTCCTTTCGGGTTTCCGGGTCGCGGCGGCGGCGGTGGATGCCGCCCGTGCAGCTCGTTGGGTCATTGCGCGGCCTGCGCGGCGGTGCCGGCGGCCCTGCGATCGTGTTCGGTGCTGTGCAGCAGGCCACCGGGGCGCGTGTAGACGGCCCAGGTGATCGCCACGCAGAGCGCGTAGAAGATCAGGAAGCCCCAGAGCGCCCCCACCGCCGAACCGGTCATCGCGATTGATGTGCCGTAGGCCTTGGGGATGAAGAACGCGCCATAGGCCGCGATGGCCGAGGTGAAGGCCACGATCGCGCCGGATTCCATCGCGATCTGGCGCTTGCGCTCGTCGACGCCCAGATGCGGCATCAGGCGCGGCACTTCACGGGCCATGATCACCGGGATCATCTGGAAGGTCGACGCGTTGCCGACGCCGGTCAGGAAGAACAGCGCCATGAAGCAGGCGAAGAAGCCGATGAAGGAGCCGGCCCCGAGGAAGAAGATGACGCCGAACGTGGCCACGATCATCGCGACGAAGGTCCAGAAGGTGACCCGCCCGCCGCCGAAGCGGTCGCTGATCCAGCCGGTGCCGGCCCGGCTCAGGGCGCCCACCAGCGGTCCGAGGAACACGAAGTTTTGCGCCTCGATCGCGGGGAAGGCAAGTTTCGTCAGCAGCGGGAAGCCCGCCGAGTAGCCGATGAAGCTGCCGAAGGTGCCGGTATAAAGGATGCACATCAGCCAGTTATGCTTGCGGCTGAAGATGATCGCCTGGTCGGCGAAGCTGGCACGCGCATCGGCGATGTCGTTCATGCCCAGCCAGGCGGCGATGGTGGCCGCAAGGATGAAGGGCACCCAGACGAACCCGGCGTTCTGCATCCACAGCTGTCCGCCCTCGGACATCGTCTGCGGCTGCCCGCCAAGCGCCCCGAACACGCCCGCCGTGATCACGATGGGCACGAGGAACTGCATGACGGACACGCCCAGGTTCCCCAGCCCGGCATTCATCGCCAGCGCATTGCCCTTTTCGGCCTTCGGGAAGAAGTAGCCGATATTGGCCATGCTGGACGCGAAGTTGCCGCCGCCGAAACCACACAGAAGGGCGAGCACGAGGAAAATCAGGTAGGGCGTGTCGGGGCTTTGCACCGCGTATCCGATGCCCAGGGCGGGCAGCAGCAGCGAGGCCGTGGAAAGCGTGGTCCACAGCCGCCCGCCGAAGATCGGTATCATGAAGCTGTAGAAGATGCGCAGCGTCGCGCCCGACAGGCCCGGCAGCGCCGCCAGCCAGAACAGTTGCGAAGAGGTGAAATCGAACCCGATCGCCGGCAGACGCGCCACCACGACCGACCACACCATCCAGACCGAAAAGGCCAGAAGCAGCGCCGGGATCGAGATCCACAGGTTGCGCCTGGCGGTCCGGCGGCCCTTTTCCTCCCAGAATGCCGAATCCTCGGGGCGCCAGTCTTCCAGCACCTTCGGCATGTCCGTCTTGCCGGGAACGTGGATTTCCTGCATCTCGGGCAGGGCCGGAAGCTTGTCGAGTTCGGGACCGCGGGACTGGCGCTCCATCGCGCGGATCGACAGGTGCATCCAGCCCAAGGCGACGGCCACGAGACCGAAGAGGATCACGAAGCACGAGGTATAGATACCCGTCAGGTCAAGCGCGGCCCCGAAGATGATGGGCAGGATGAACCCGCCGAGACCGCCGATCATGCCGACCAGACCGCCGACCGCGCCGACATGGTTGGGGTAATAGACCGGGATATGCTTGAACACCGCCGCCTTGCCGAGGCTCATGAAGAAACCGAGGCAGAACAGGACGATGACGAAGGGCCAGAGCCCCATTGCGGTCGAGAAGGCAATCGGCCCGTCGCGGCCCGTGATGACGTACTCGGTCGGGGGATAGGACAGCATGAACAGGAACAGCAGCGAGAAGCCGAAGGTCCAGTACATGACCTGACGGGCCCCGAACTTGTCGCTGAGATGCCCGCCATAGGCACGGAAAAGCGAGGCGGAAAGACTGAAAGAGGCCGCGGCCATGCCCGCCGTCTTGACGTCGATGGCATAGACGTCGATCAGGTAATGCGGCAGCCACAGCGCCAGCGCCACGAAGGCCCCGAAGACGAAGAAATAGTAGAGCGAGAAGCGCCAGACCTGCAGGTTCCCGAGCGGCGCGAACTGTTGCGCCAGCGAGGGGGCCTTGGCACCGGTTTTGCGTCTTTCGACCAGTTGCGGGTCGTCCTTGGCCAGCACGAAGAACAGCACACCGATGAGCGCGAGCGCGGCGGCCCAGACATATGCCACGCCGTGCCAGCCATAGGCGACCATGACGAAGGGGGCGACGAACTTGGTCACCGCCGCGCCCACATTGCCGGCCCCGAAGATGCCGAGCGCCGTGCCCTGATGGCCCGCATCATACCACCGGCTGACATAGGCCACGCCGATGATAAACGACCCGCCGGCCAGCCCGATCCCGAGCGCCGCGACCAGATACATGGGGTAGGTATCGGCGAGCGTCAGCGCCCAGGTGGCCAGCGCGGTCAGCAGCATCTGCGACGAAAACACCAGCCGGCCACCGTATTTTTCCGCCCAGACGCCGAGAAACAGGCGGGAGATGGACCCCGTGAGGATCGGCGTGGCCACCAGCAGCCCGAACTGCGTGTCGTTCAGACCGAGCTCTTGCTTGATCTGAACGCCGATTATCGAAAAGATCGTCCAGACCGCGAAACAGGCGGTGAAGGTGATCGTACTCAGTCCCAAGGCGCGGGATTGATCCGTGCGCGTAACGCCTTCGAGCGCGGCCATGGAGATTCTCCTGGGTTTCATCCTGGTTGGTTTCAAGCTTGACGAAACATCATCGGGCGGCTGACTTTCTTGACCTAAGTCAAGTGGCGCGGCACCGGCCTGCAAAAAAATCAGGGGCGCGAAATCCGTTCGTCCGCCACTTGAACGACTTGGGGTAGAGCAAAAGCAAAAATCAAATTGAGCCTTTACATTTGTCAATTCGCCACCAAAACACACGGGGCAACAACGGACAGACGCAATGAGACCCGACGATATCCCCGCGATTCGCGACCTCGACCTGTTTGCCTCGATGGCCGAGGACAGGTTCCAGGCGCTCGTCCAGGCGGCCTATCTGCAAAGCTTCCCGGCGCGCGTGGACCTGATCACAGAGGGTGATCCAGGCGAGTTCCTGCATGTCGTGCTGTCCGGGGCGGTCGATCTCTATGCCGGCTGGAACGGGCGCGAGACCAGCATGGCGACCGTGCGCCCGATCTCGACCTTCATCCTCGCCGCGACGATCCGCGATGCGCCCTACCTGATGTCGGCGCGCACGCTGGAGAAGAGCCGCATCATCCTGATCCCCAGCGAGGACGTGCGCGCCGCCTTCGACGCGGATGGCGAGTTCGCACGCGCCGTGGTGCGCGAACTCGCCCAGTGCTACCGCTCGGTCGTCAAGGCCCAGAAGGACCTCAAGCTGCGCAGCTCGCTCGAGCGGCTGGCGAATTTCCTGTTGCGCCAGCAACAGCGCGCCGGCGGAGAGGTTAGCTTTGAATTACCCTTCGACAAGCGCCGCCTCGCCTCGTTTCTGGGGATGACGCCGGAAAACCTCAGCCGCGCCTTCAAATCCTTGCAGAATTATGGCGTGGCGGTCGACGGCGCGCGCGTCACCATCAACGATCGCGCCGACCTCGAAAGTCTCGCGAAACCCAGCCCGCTGATCGACGATTCGACAACATGAAGGAGACCGTCATGAGCACATCCATGCCCGGTGCCGCCGGCGATCTCGCCGATGACTGTTCCGAGATCTGGAACGCCTATGCGGCGCCCGGCAAGGCTACGGCCGATTGCGGCCCGTTGACGGATCGCGAAAAGCGGCTGGTGAAGCTGGCGCTTGCCATCGGTGCAGGCTCGGAAGGGGCGGTGCATTCGCATACCCGCCGCGCTATGTCGGACGGGATCGAGAAAGCCGCATTGCATCAGGTCGCGATGCTCGCCATAGGGCCGCTGGGACTGCCGCGCGCCGTCGCCGCCAAGACGTGGATCGAGGATATCGAAGAGTGAGCCACGATGGATTGGCCCGACGTCTCAGGGAACGCTCGGCGCGTCGGGATCCTCTTTCGCGAGCTTCCTTATAAGCTGCCTGTTGGCGCAGAACGCCGGCACGCCTGTCTGTGCCGACGCGCTGTCGAGCCAGGCCGCGCAACTTTCACTTGCATCACAGGCAAGACAGGTTTCGACACTTTCACGAACGACGGGGGCCAGATCGCGCGCGGCACTCAGCGCAGCCACGCTGACGCCCGAGCGCCCGAACATACGTCGACGCAATGACATCCGGGATTCGAATGTTTCGATGGTCAGATTGTCTGGCGTCAGGGCTGGCATAGCGGGTCTCTGCAGTGAACGACGACGGTGAAATTATAGCACAAGAAGACTCCCAAGTCGCGCTGCGTTACGCACCCGGTTCAAGTTTGGACGTCAGTTCCGCAAGTCGGGCCGTGTCAGGGCAGCGGTCTGACCCCGAACAGATGGGGGTGCAGCCCGATCAGACCGACATAAAGCGCGATACCCGCCGCGAGGCGCAGGGCGGTGGCCAGCGATATTGACCCGGCAACGGTGGGCGCAGCCCTTGCGGCCTTGCGCAGCCGGTCCCAGTCCCCGCCCATCTCACGCCGCTGGCGACGGTCGATGAGCCGCCCGCCAAGCCCCGCGAACGCCGCGAAGGTGCCGAACAGGATCACATGCGCCAGATCACCGTTCGGCACGACATGGGCCCCGGACCAAAGCGCGAGGACAAGAAGCAGCGGGTGGCGCATCCACCGGACAATCCCGGGCCGCCTTGGATCGAACCGGTCGTTCCATGCCCCTCCGAAGGAGAACGGATTCGGCCGCGCAATCGACAGCGCAAGGATCAGGCAGACCGGCAGCATGACGGCAAGGGTCACATGCGCCTGCCACGGCGCCCGATCCCAGAGTGGCACGAAAGGCGCACGCCCCGCCGCCCCGATCAGCCAGACCAGAACGGTGAGCGACAATGCGGAATATACCGCCGTGAACCCCGCCCGCCCCAGTCGCGCCTGAGCCCACGGTCGCACAGGCGCGCGCACCGGGATCGAATGCGACAGGAAGAAGACGACAAATGCCGCGGCGAATTCGGACCAGCCCATGGACCGGCCCCCTCAGCCCCGCCTGGCCGCAGGCAGACGCAGCAGGAGCGGGCCGTAGATCAGGACGAAACCGCCGAACGCCCCGATCCAGGCGAGCGCCGAGAGCACGTGCAGAAGGCTCACCTGCCCCGGCAGAACCCCGGCGGCAAGGCGGGCCACCACCGCCACGAGAAGTGCCGCGAAAATCGCGATCGTGCCCGCGCCGGCCGTCAGATCCCGGCCGGTATGGCCGAGCGTCGCGCGGGTCATCACCGCGAGCGTCATCAGCCCGATCGCGCCGGCCATCCAGACATGCTGCGCCGCCGCCATGCCCAGGTGGTCGCCCCGCAGGCCCTCCGCCGCCATGACGAGCGCCCCGAGGGGCAGCAGCGCGTAGGCCACGTGCAGCACGAGGAGCAGCGGCTCATGCAGGCTGCGCTCTCCGGCCCAACGGGCGAGGCGCACGAGATGCAGCAGCCCCGCAAGTGCCAGTGCCGCCCCGGCAATCCGGCTGAAGGGCAGAGCGACCCAGAGCAGGAGCGCGGCCAGCAGCACCAGAAGCGCCAGCTTGTCGAAGCCCTGCATCGGCGGCGCTGGCAACCGCCCCGGACCGCGACGCACCAGCGCGTTGCGGGTGAAGGACGGCACGACACGTCCGCCGATTACCGCGATCATCATCATGGCCGCCGCCAGCCCGAGGCGCAGGCCGTAGCCTTGCGCTGGATACAGGCCGCGCGCCGCCTCCCAGTGAAAGACCGCATTCCCGGCGGCGAAGACGGCGAGCATCCCCAGCACCATCAGGTTGCGCCAATTCTTCCCTGCGATGATCTCGCGCGCGATCACCGCGCCGAGGGCCATGGGGAGCGCGAGATCGGCAATGGCCACCACCACGGGCGGCAGGTGCAGCGACACGGTGACCGCGCCCCGGCCCAAAAGCCAGAGCACGAAAAGCCCGGCCAGAGGCCAGCCGACGATCGGCAGCCGCCCCGTCCAGTTCGGCACGGCCGTCAGCAGAAAACCCGCGATCACCGCGCCGAGATACCCGAACAGGAACTCATGCGCGTGCCAACTGACCGGATCGAACGCCGTGGGCAGGATCAGGTGTCCCGACAGCATCGGCACCCAAAGCACCATCGCCAGTGCCGCCCAGACGGCCGCACCAAAAAAGAAGGGCCGAAAGCCATAGGTGAGGATCGCCGGTCCCGACCACGCCCGCATTTGCGCGGCTGTGCTGCTCATGATGACGTCCGTTCATGTTCGAGACCCGCCTCGGTCAGGATGACGTCGAGCGGTATGTCATGGGGTTGTGGATAGATGGTGGGCAGTCCTGCGGCGTGCAGCCCGATGCCGATGGCGAACGGGCGGGGGGCGAGCGCTGCCAGCGTCCGGTCGAAATACCCGCCGCCATAGCCAAGCCGGTAGCCCGCGTCATCCCAGCCAACGAGCGGCGCAAGCACGATGTCGGGCACCAGCGTCTCGGCCCGGGGCGGCGGAACGGGAATGTTCCAGTCACCGCGCACCATCCGCGTCCCGGGCGTCCAGCGGCGAAAGACCAGCGGGGCCGACTTGGTCTCGACGACAGGCAGTGCCACCCTCGCCCCCGCCGCGTGCAGTTCGGCCATGAAGGGGCGCAGGTCCGGCTCGCCCTTGATCGGCCAATAGGCAGACAGGACCAGATCCCGCGCGCCGGCAAAGCGGGCCTCCATAAGGTCCCGCAAATGTGCGGCCAGCGTCGCGCTCGCCGCGTGGCGATCCTCCACGGACATCGCCTGACGCATGGCGCGCAGCCGCGCCCGTTCGGCCCGACGCCACCGCGCCACGTCGCACGCCTGCTGCGGGTCCACCGCCAGCGGGTCGAAATACCCCGGCGCGATCTCGCCTGCCATGCAGGGCGACGAGGCGTGCCGGCGGGGTTCCCGGTCGTCTTCGGTCATGTCGCATCCTCTTTCGCCAATGTCGCGCGCAGATGGTCGCGCAGCACCACGGCCTGATTGTGATCGCGGTCCTTCGCCCCGAAGAGCAGGACAACACGCCCGGCCCGGCACCATGCAAGGCAGCGTTCTACCGCTTCAGGGGTTTCCGCGAGTTCGGCGAGATAGCGGTCGCGGAACGCCTCCCACCTTTCAGGGTCATGGCCGAACCACTTGCGCAGCCCGGTCGAGGGCGCCACGTCGCGGATCCAGTCGTCAAGCTGCAGGGCGGCCTTGCTGACGCCGCGCGGCCAGACCCGGTCGACCAGAAGGCGCGCGCCGGGCAAGTCTTCGATCTCGTCGCGGACCCGTGCGATGCGGATGGCGGAGGGGGCGGTCACAGCGTCAATCCCCCTCCATCCTGTCCGACACCTGGGACACCGCGCGGACGGCATCATTGGCGTCGGGGGTCCGCGCCTGTCGCCGCGCGGATCTCTCGCGCATCTGTTCCGGGAAGGTGATGTCAGTCATCGCGTCCTCGGGTCGGGTCCTTCGGGAAAGCGGTCACTCCCGCCAGTAATCGTTGGCGGCGGCAATCGTCGCGAAATAGTCGGCGACCACGCCGGACGCGTCGATCAGGTTTTCGGGATCATGGGAGTAGGCCGGGCGCAGCTTGTGCAACGTCTCGACATCGGGCTGCGTCGTCTTGACCGCCATGCGCGCCATCGTGACCGCCAGATCAAAGCCCTGCTCGGGGGTCTCAGTGATCAGGCTCGGCAGCCAGCTGTCAGCGTCGTCCTGAGCCATTGCGGGCGTCACGAACAGGCAGGCGGCGGTCACGGCGGATGCGAGAAGATGGCGTCTCATGGCTGTCTCCTTTGCCGGGTGAGGGATGGAATGGTCGAACGGGCCGGACTCAGGTCTCGACCTGCGGGAAAAGCACCTCGGTCTCGAGCCGCATATGCTCGGTCAGGTCATCGATGAATGCGCCGAGATCGGCGTAAAGCGTCGCCCAGCTGGTGCAGGCACCCTCGGGCAGGGTCAGGTCGCGGGTCAGCCGCCGGATTTCGGCGATCCGTGCGGTGTGGGCGTCATGGGTCGCACGTATCCCGGCAATGGGGATCTCGATGCCCGGCTCACTGCCCCTTCGGATGGCCGGAAAGAGGATCTGCTCCTCGGTTTTCATCTGGGCCCGCATTTCGGCGCTCATGCGGATCAGGAGGTCGTGAAGCCCCTGCGGCACGCCGGTGTCGCTTTCATGCAGATCCTCGACCATCTCGGCCATTTTCACCAATGGCGGCAATTGCGCGCGATGGCGCTGATGATACTGCGTCTCGACATGGCGGGTCAGCTCGACGGCATCATGGATCGGGGCACTGTCGGTCATCGGAATGTCCTTTCGTCATCGAAGGGCGTACCCTGGCATGAGGTTGCCGGTCCTCCGTGGCCGGGCGAAGGCGATCTGCGGGGATCGGTCAGCCTACGTCATCAAGATCCCGTTATTTCCTGGTTGCAATAAACGGTAAGCCTGTTAACAGGTATTGTAAATACCTATTCTCTACGAGGCTTGCTTGCGATGCGTCTTACGTCCTTCACCGATTACGGGCTTCGCATGCTGATGCGCATGGCAAGCGCGCCGGAGCGCGCCTTCTCCACCGCCGAACTGGCGACGGAATTCGCGTTGTCGCGGAACCATCTGGCCAAGATCATCCAGAAGCTCGCCAGTGGTGGCTTCGTCGTCACGCGCCGCGGCGGTGGGGGCGGCGCAATGCTCGCCCGGCCGGCCGAAGAGATCCGGCTGGGCGCTCTCATCCGCGTGCTGGAGGAGGGGCAGCCGCTGGTGGAGTGCCTCGGGGCCGATGGTGGCAATTGTTCGCTCGATGGCCATTGTCGTCTGAAATCCCGTCTGCGGGCGGCCGAATCGCGTTTTCTGGAGGATCTCGACCGGTCCACGCTCGCCGATATCGCGCTGAAGCCCGTGCCCGCCAACTGAGAAAGGACCTCCGAGGTGGCGATGACAGCGACCCTGACCCCCAGCACGCTTTCCCCAAGCTCGCTCAGTACCGTCGTTTCTTTCACCACCTTGCCGTGCACGGACACCACGCAGATCGCGGTGCGCGCCGAAGAAACGTCCAATTCGATATACAGTTCCCTGTCTTTGCCCTTTCTTTAGAGAGATCTTGGGACACGCCGCACAGCGTGCAAAGGGAAACGACACATCAACCAACCTCGATTTCAATTTCCAACGGTCATGGGTCGAGCAGAGCCCTGTTACGGTAAGCGGAGAGCTTCCGCGCGAATTCACGCGTGTCATAGTGGTGCAATTGGGCTGTATCGTTCATCTTCGATCCTCCTGCGGGAGGAGATCGGATCGTCTGCCGTTCTGCAGAAATACGACATGATCGCGAAAGTCGCGGTATGACCGAAGTCGGTCGCACTGCAGGGTCACTGTCAAGTGTGCCATGAACGCCGCGAGCTCATGGCTCGCCGCGAGTCCATCCGGCGCGGCTGTTCTTCGGCGAGGATTGGTTGCGGAGGCTGTTCTTGAACTCATGCACTTACCTCCTTCCGAGAAGGAGATTGGTTCGCACGGCCAGAGCCGGAAAAGGTCGTGGCAAATTTCTGGCTGGGCTGCGCCCGTGTCGCTGACACTTTGCGCTTTACCGTGTAGAAAGCACTTTTGCCGTAAGGTGAATTGACCAAATCTTGCCCAAAACTCGTGCCATTCCGTGCCTTTTCATGCCATTTCAGGGTTTTGGGGGAGTTTGACCCAGGCCCTGTCTTTTTGAAATTTCTCCTTGTAAACCGTGGATTTGCCCGGCTATACGCATAGGTGGAGACGTGGCCGAGCGGTCGAAGGCGCTCCCCTGCTAAGGGAGTAACGGGGAAACTCGTTCGTGGGTTCGAATCCCATCGTCTCCGCCATAACCTTCTAAAACAATGACTTAGAAGATGGGCAGACAAGTGCGACACAGAGTGGAACGCACCGCCAATGAAACTGTCCGCCTATCTGTCGCCATCCCGTCACGGGATTTACTACTTCCGCTGGCCGCTTCCTCGGGCTGAGGATCGCAAGCGCCGCACAATCAGAATATCCCTTCGCACCAAATGCCCAGATCGAGCTGGTGATTTAGCCCGCCATCTTGCATCCTGTGGCAGATTGATGCGCGAGAACAAAACATTGGCGAAGCTAAGACAAGATGAGATGCGCGAGATGGTGCGAAGTTACTTTGCGGCTTCGCTGGATCGCTATTTGGAGCGGTTGAACGATGCCGGGCTGTCCGAGCGGTCGCTTGAAACCCTCCGCCAAGAGTTGGACGTGCATGAGGACGCCATGGGCGGCTTTGACGACTTGTCGGACCTTTATCTTGATGCGGGCACATTGGACGGCTTCCGCGCCTCAGCGGGCCTCACAGAGGCTCAGTGGGCCGAAAATGCCCCGCCCCTGCGCCAAGAGATGCGCAAGGCCCGCCGGGATCAGATCAAAGCTATTCTGAGCGCCGCTGAGAGCCTTGAGGGCTACTCCTTTATACAGCCCGCCCAGACAGCGCCTGCGCCATCACAGGCCCGCTCTGCGCCTCTGGGGCAGGCAATCGAAGATTTCATGGCTGAGCCGCAATGGTCTGTCCAGATGGCCGCGCGAGCGCGAGCTTTCTTGTCCGTGCTATTGGAGTATTTCGGGCCAGATCGCAGAATGGCGGACATAACGCGCCAAGATGCTGCTGAGGTCAAAAAGGTGGTTCAAGCCCTACCTGTCAACCGGAACACCAAGCCTGAAACCAAGGACTTGTCATTGCTTGAGGCGATAGCAGTGCCGGGGATGAAGAAGGTGTCCGTAGAGACAGTCAACAACCACATGGCCATGTTCTATCGCTTCTGGAAATGGGCTGTATCGCATGGTTGGGCAACTGAGCAGTTGTTCGATGGAATGACGATCAAGGCTAAGAAAAAGCCTGATGACGGTCGCAAGGCGTTCTCGCCAGCCCAAACTCAGCGATTGCATAAAGAACTAACTGAGAACACATCCGGGCTTGTGAAGTCAGACGACTACAAGTGGGCAACGCTTCTAGCCCTATACACTGGCGCAAGGCGGGGCGAGATCGCGCAGCTATTCCTGACGGACATAAAGCAGGACAATGGCATCTGGTATCTGGACATCAACGCGGATGGCAAGAACAAGAGCCTCAAGACACCCGCTGCAAAGCGCCGGGTTCCCATCCATTCCGCGTTGATCCGTCTGGGCTTCCTCGACTGGGTGCAAGCCCTGCCGCGCCAAGAGCGCCTGTTTATGTCCTTCTCCTACAACGTCAAAGAAGGCTATGGCCGCAATCCGGGGCGATGGTTCGGCACCTTCCTTGAACGACTTGAGATGAAAGAACCGGGCTTGGTGCTGCACAGTTTCCGTCATACGATCATAACGCGACTGGCGCAGGCTGGTGTGCCAGAACCGCTCTATCAGGACATAGTGGGCCACGAACGCGAAGGCGTGGCGCAACAGGTCTATTTCAAGGCAGGACATACGCTGGCACAGAAGCAGGAAGCCCTTGAGAAGTTTGAGGTTTGACGATGAAGCGTATTCTGGCTGGTGTCGCGGTATTTACAGTCCTTGTTGCTAGTATCGCGTTGGCTGCGGGTCTGTATGTCGAGCATCAAGATCGGGTCGAACAACGCTTCCTCGATCTTTTCCCTGAGTGGCGGGCATCGAATACCGCGTGCATGACGCCCAGCGAAGAACTGGACTTTATTCGACAATATGCACCAAGCGTAGCAGCACGGATTGACAGCGCGAATGCAGAGTTTGAAGCACTGGCGGCAAGAGAAGCAGTTGGCACTCTGACGGTTTCCGAACGTGAAGCGTATCTGGACCACAACCTGCGTGTGCCTCATTTGGTGCAGACTGGTTCAGAATGGTATGACTGGACAGTAGTTGATCCACGGACGACATTTTTCCGACATGAAAGCGAAGGGCCGCTGGTGCGGCAATGTCCCGCTGATAATCATTCGCATGGCTGGAACATCAATAGTTGCTTCGGCTACGTAAACATTGACCTGCGTTTCCTCGGACAAGAGTTCTATCGTAACTTGGAGCAATCGGGGGAGACCCGTGACTTCGTTTTGCACATGATGGATTATCAAAGTGATCAAGCCGCATTTCGCAGGCAGGCCGAAAGGATTGTTGCCGACCTACCAGCGTCTGAAGTCTCCGCTGCGTCGGTAGAGTGGCGCGTTCGGGCTGAGTATGAAAGGCTTCGATGCTCACAATAGGATTTCACGGCACATTTTTTTGAGCGCCCATCTCTACTATACCGATGCAAGAACTTCCCCCCATGGCCCTTTCCGCCTGAGGGCCTACCACCCACGTCTTAGCGTGGCATTGGCGGCTTTTCCTGCACCCTATCTGTCTGTTTTCCATACGGGTTTTAATCCCCCACATATAGACAAGGCGTTAGGCAGGGGGCTTTTACTCACATATAGACAGAGAAGGCCCGCCCACGGAAACCACTTGCCGACACTATAGGACAGATGCCGCGAACCACTGCCAGCCGAACGATATGGTGTCAGGGGCTCCGGCGGGGGCCGTCTGACTTCGGCTACGATCCGATGATAAGTCCGACCTTATGTCTGATTTCATTTACCGCCCTCAAATCGAAGTTCTCTCCGCGGCCGATGGCGTTCGCCGTCGGCGATGG
>Ga0307942_1000371_pt1 | contig 30319 bp, 28 predicted proteins | sample OrgLakmetagen175_FD_201846 | JGI IMG/M metagenome (GOLD analysis project Ga0307942, IMG submission 201846) | Saline water microbial communities from Organic Lake, Antarctica - #175 | ecosystem: Environmental > Aquatic > Non-marine Saline and Alkaline > Saline | place: Antarctica: Organic Lake... | reverse complement strand
TGTGTGTGTGTGTGTGTGTGTGTGTGTGTGTGTGTGTGTGTGTGTGATTGTTTGTATGTATGTGTGTGTGTGTGTGTGTGTGTGTGTGATTGTTTGTATGTGTGTGTTTGTGTGTGTGTGTGTGTGTGTGCAAGTGTTTTTATGTGTGTGCGTGCGAGTGTGTGTGTGTGTGTGTCTGTGTGTGTGTCTGTGTGTGTGTGTGTGGGTGTGGGTGTGGGTGTGGGTGTGTGGGTGTGTGGGTGTGGGTGTGGGTGTGTGTGTATGTGTGTGTGCATGCGTGAGAGTGTGTGCCCGTGCATGTGCGGACGTGTGTGTGTAGGTTTGTTTGTGCGTGTGCATGCGTGCTTGCGTGTAACACGCCTTGTGTGTGCCTGCGTATTTGTGTTTGTGCCAGTCTGTGTGTGTGTCCGTGTGTGTATATGCACACTTTGAATATTTGTTATTGTATGTGTGATGCTTCTGACGAGAAGTGTCTAAATGAGTGCTGCAAGTGATCTAAGCAGCCTGGAAGAGTCTTTTATAGTTTATAGGACATTTTATCACCAGATCTATCACTAGACCCAGTTCTGGATTTGTCTCTGTTCAAGCTATGTTCATGTATTACAAGATTACAAGAGATGGACAGCCCGTGGGTTTGGCTGCAGGAGTCGAGATGGTGCTTGGAAGTAGGTTTAAACAGTAAAGGGTAGGGTCCTATAGTTGGGTGAAGCAGAATTATGAAGGGTCTGTAATGAGTACTGCATTTCCTTTTGTCCAACTACAGAGGGTCTGTAATGAGTACTGCATTTCCTTTTGTCCAACTACAGAGGGTCTGTAATGAGTACTGCATTTCCTTTTGTCCACCTACAGAGGGTCTGTAATGAGTACTGCATTTCCTTTTGTCCAACTGCAGACCTCTGCATCTCGTCGTGGCACGTTAAGATGGCAAGCACAGCAAAGGAAGTTCACAGTTTTGCAAGCCCAGGGCGGTAAGTTCACACATCCTGTCAGCATTACACGTAGTCCCCCTGCTCACTCACAGGCGGTTGTCTCAGAGCCTTGTTCAGCTGTGCTATTCTCAATCCTGACCGTCTGAATGAAAAAGACGCGGAGGTGCTCTAATTCCATCTTGCGTGCTCGATCTGGGCCATACACAGGTGGAGGTGGCTTAGGAGACGAGGAAATGGACATGGCCGTCTTTCGATTCACCCTGGGAATTCCAGGATTTGAGGACCGCCAAATCCCTCGTGTTGTTGGGGCAGTGGGTGCCCTGTTGGTTGTGGTGAACCATTTTCTACTAGCTGCTCAGCCTGCCCCTCCCCCACAGGCACGTGCAATGCAGCAAAGAAGATATTATTTCAGTTAAGCAAGAAGTCCTAAATCCACCCTCTAACCCTTATAATGCACTGCATCTGCTTCTCATGAGCAGGTGCGAGGAGAATTTCTGTGCATTGTTCTAGCCGCCATGTGTGTTGTGGCTCCGGACCTGGAAGAGAGACTGAAGCAGGTATGAGAAAAAGAAAGGTGTCTGCAACATTGACGCCGTTAATAAAGGGCACTTCATGTACGTACACTTTTATTTTTGAAGAGAGAATGAAGGGCTGCTCATGGTAACCATCCCCCACAATACTAGTCAATAGTTCAAAGCGTCACAGCATGTTCTTCTTACACAGATATACAACCACTGGTAGCCTCGCAGCATTGAATAACTACAAACAAATTTAACGATATGCAAGAGGTGATTACACCTCACTGATTTTAGGAGCAAGGAGATGTGGTCCCTGCTTATAACTCACATTAACAGTGAAATTTGTGACCGTAAGAGCCTGGCCTCATCGCGGACCACTAGAGGTTCAAAGCAGCTTCCTAAAGCACTATTTATCATGGCCCACCGCAGGCTCTCCCAGGACGAGGTAGACAAGCCACATCCGCAAACATCTCGGGCGCAGTCAACGGTCTTGCCTTTGACTCAAGTGTGCCAGATGCAGCCAAAGCTGTGAGTCTGTACCTCCTTGTTACTTGTATTTATGCCTTTTCTGAGTCTCCTCCACAGTGACCACATTGTCTCCATGATGCTTTCAACTGTTCACCGTCCTGCCTCGTGAACGATCATTGGTTCCTTGATGAATACAAAAGGACGTGTTATTTAAAGCTTACAAATGGCTATGTAGCACGTAAGATGGCAATGTCAGGGAGTGTGAGGTCTGCAGTGCTGAATCACAATATCTCTTCACCCATATGAGCCCTAAAATCGCCACGTTTGGCGCCTTTCTGAGCGTTTATAAGGCCAAATCAGTTTCATTTAGCTCCTTACCGCCCCTGACACCTAATTTGCATACATACATGTGTCCCACTCCAAACGTCTGATAGCTGTTAAAATGCATACGAGAGCGCACATACACATGTACACACACACACACACACACACACACACACACACACAAACAGTTGCACAGACCTGGTGCTTAAAATTCGTTTCAAGGCATGAGGGTTTCAACATAGCGCCTTGCTTTCTAAAAACTGCCTCCTCCCTGCCTGCCATGGTAGTGGTGTTCAACCCCAAACCAAATTGCTCATTACTCAAATTCGACCAGGTATGTGTGTTTTCAGTGCAAAATGGGTAGACAAAACTGGTCTCAGAACCCCGGATGGTGCAGTGTTTGAAAGATACAGGGGAGGGCGTGTTTTAACAGGAGGTGGGACCCCCTCCCAAAATACGCAGGCAAGCAAATCCGAGTGAGCAGATGGATTAAACAAAATCTATGGAGTCACCCCGCAGGATGCGCATTAAAAAAATGGATAGGCACGTAAGATTTTTGGGCTGGACCCCCCTGACCCCCCCTTCCCCTAATACACCCCCCTTCCGGTGCCCCCAACTGGACAAAAAAGGTTCCAATCTGCTCCCTTTTCAAAAAAGCATCCATCTGCGTATTCATCAAGACCTGAAACGGAAGTGTTGCAGAGTTATGGGGCAAAAACTGAGATACGGACGCCCATGCACACGTGACGTACCAGGCACCCATAACTGGCTTGCACAGTCCCGCATTGCTTCCATTTCTTCAAAGTTCCACTGATTATCTCATGCTGGCGCAATCCTGTAAGTTTAGGGTTGATTGCTGCTTCATTGGCTTGACTCACCCCGTGGCCTGCACCCGAGCGTGTGTGCCTCTGACTTTTGGACAGTCCACAGACCCTCCCCTTAACCCAGTTGCTCAAAAAGGGTGCCAATCGACTGGGCTTGAGCTGAGGATTCCGCCGATAAATTTAAAATTTTGTAGGAGTGGCCCTAAGTTTTTGGAGGGGGACAGGGGGGGGTCCAAAAACTCGGGACCCTCCCAGCCCCCCCCACCCTCTGATTGGACCCATCCATACATCAATTGACAGCTCTCGACAAGGGGATTCTAATTCTTAATTCTTCATCGATTTGACACGTGCATTCCAAAAGTTATGCTTACTGGCGCCTACTGCACCGCATCATTTTATGAGCCCCCGTGCACCAGCTGTCAGATTTGCGAAATTTGACGTTGGGCGGTGTAATCCTCCTCAGCGGTGAAAAAACTCACTGGTTTTTGTGTGAGCATGTTCTTTGATATTTGTTTCATGTTTCTGAAGAGTTTAAGCCCGCGATACTTAAATGAGGAGCAGCAGCAGCAGATAGCACGACAGCTGGAGAGGCACATCCTCACCACCCTGGAGAGGCTGCAGCAGCAACGAGGGCGGCCCCACCCTGTTCCAGACCTGCATGAAGGTATGGGGCGTGTCATCCTGCAAAGAATTGCTGCAATGCTGCATGCTTGGGAAGGTTTTTGTGGTTATGGGGAACAGATGCGCACACCCACACACCTGAAATGACCTGCTCCTTGGGTTCCAGCGTGCGAATCATGCATGCATGCTTGAAGTAGGTGAAAAGGCATGCATTAGAAGCTAGGAGGTCAGTTTGGCACACCTTATTAGCTTGTTAATTAGCTGATATATCTGACACAAAACGCTACGTAACTGACCATGCGCTGCCTCAAACCTTGCTGGCATGTAAAGAAATTGGGCATTTTAACAATATGTAGCAGATCACATGACTCTGACAGGCTCTCCAACCTCAATTCGTGTCCCACATGACCTTTGTCCCACAGATGCCGAGGTTTCAGCACCCCCTGCTCTACTGTGAGCATGCACACAACCCCAAGGATCAGCGGGAGCAGCTGGCTCGCTGCTGCCTGGGTGGGTGCAAGGGGCCTCTGGAAGGGTTAGCATAGCCGCCAACAGAAGCAGCAACATCAGTAGCAGCAGCAGCACAACCACCACCACCACCAGCACCAAGCAGCAGACAGAACTTAAACGTGCGTGCGTTACCACCAATGCAGCCCGTCGAGCCCTTTCGTTAACACCACCAGCAGAGACAGATGCAGCAGATGCAGCAGATGCAAGGGATGAGGGGGGGGAGGCAGGGGATTTTGTTCTCCACTTGGATGGGGAGGGGGAAGGCGTCTTAGAGCTGCAGCGAGGGAAGGCGGATGAGCAGCAGCAGGGGAAAACGGGTGAGGGGGGTGGTCCAGCTAGACTGCCAACTGAGCAGTGCCGCCACAGGGAAAGAGTGCCCCCCCAACTGCCCCCATTGCAGCAAGCAGCCACTCCTCCACCTCATAATTCATCGTTTTATTCATTATTATAAATGAGTACATACACTGTTTTTTGGGCTGAAATAGCGTGTTGCGGGTCTTTTATGTGGCTGTGAATGACTTTTTAGTGAAAAACAGCAAAAAATCCAAAATTTTGGGGCATTGTGAGCCCGCCTGGCCGTCAATTCACACATACAGCATACTTACAGGTAGCTGACAAGTTTTTACTTCCAACAAAGCAAATCTCCCCAAAATCCATGAAGGTTGTGGCCCGGGAGTGTGGGAAATGTGTGATCTGAGAGTGATCTGAAATTTTAGGGGCTCCCTGCCCACCCCCTGAGTCAAATTTTAGGATTGCAAGTTTGCGGCCCCTCGTCTTAGACAAAAGTGCACACATTCCCAATTTTTAATCCAATTTGGTGAAAGTCAGTCTGGGGCGTGAACACCAACCACTGCATGGTCGAGGCAAGGAACGGATTTTTGCCACATAATCACATAATGCACAATGCACGTGTCCCCCTGTGCCTTGCTCAGGCAATCACTGACTTCACTGTCACGTCCAGTGTTAGTTTATAGGTTATGCATTAGTTTAGTTTAGTTTGGATTACAAAGGCATATGCATTATGCATATGCATTATGCATTAACCCAGCAGTGATGGGCATGCGGCTTGCTGACAACAGTGCCAAATGATAATGTGGCAGGTCCGTTGGGGTCCTGGGCATCTTTGTTTCTTTCATGTTCTTGCCTGTCATATTTTGCTCGTCATTGTTTGCCTATACAATGCGCCGCCTCTTGCCTACATTTACAGGAGCTTGCTTGGGCCTCATTCGCTCTCATCAAGAACACCAACTCGTGCGGCATGGCACTTCTGGGACCTCATGGAAATGTGTTGCTTGCGCGTGGTGCATTGGGCAGTAACGTGCTTACGCCTGGAAACCCAGTGTTAACTCTAGAGCGCATGACACAAGTGAGTTGCAGTTGCTTGGCGTGCTGCAAGTGCGCCTGGTACCTAGTGCTTGCATGCTAGTGCCTGCATGATCAAAAAATGGATGTGTTCCATAGTTCATCTGTTACCTGAGTTTGCGACATGTTGTTTTGCTTGGGGCACTGTGCTAGGCAAGACCCTGACTGAATGTGTGTTGCAGGATTTGAAGCAAGCCACAGCACAAAGCGAGGTGGCAGATTTGCTATCTAAAGAGCATACACCTTCTAGCTCGCAAGGACAGCTTTACTTGCCGGACCCATCTGCAATGTCAAGGTAAATGCACCTTACTTTTGCGTAAAGAAGTTTGAGAGGAAAACAGCATACAATTTTGCAGGGTAGTGTGCAATGGGGCCTTTTATCAATTGATCATCAAAAGCCAAATACCTGTTCACTTCATTAATACGTTCTCACATAAAAAGCAAACTACTGACCAGCTTGTTTAACGGAGTTCTTGTAATTGCTCGTGCTCACTTGTATCAGGGTCGGTGTTGATCGTTGGGCCTCTATCCCCTCAGGTGCCGAATCTCTGCTCTTGCAAAGAGTGGGAGGCGATAGTACTAAAGCCCCAGGGCTTTTACTGGTGTTTTCAGAAAGACCAAGGCAAGTGGTGCTCGTTGCTCTTTAAGTGTCAGCGGAATTCAATATCTGCGGTTGGTAGTTTGAATTGTGTGTAGGAGCATTGTAGGGAGAAAGGATGCATTTGTGGTAAAGGAGTAGTATGGTACTTGGTACCAAACTGGCTCTTTCTCTTTAATTAATATGAGGAGTGGCTTTACTATGCCTGCATCACAATTGTTTTTGTCATTAAAAAAACACTTTTTCCGTTTTTTGCAGGGCCTTGTCTGTCAAAGAGCTGCTGTGGGTCGGAGAAATTGGCTCCAAGCTTTCTGCTGTACTGTGATGTGTATTGTTCCGACTCAAATAATATTCAAGAACTCTCTCTCTCTCTCTCTCTCTCTCTTCATTTGTGCTGCCCAACTTATTCAAAACGGATGAAACCTTTGTTGTTCAAAACTCACTAGGAGCTGCCTTCAGACTTAATTTAGCTTTAAAAGAGCAATTTCTAAGGCACCTTGTCAGCATTTTTGGGGAGGGGAAGGTGGTAAAACCGTCCAAAAGGGTCATCAATGTGTGTTTTGTTTCGAGGGTGTACAGTGAAAATGTCTCAACTCTCAGCAGAGCAGGTTTTGTGAATTGAGTTGTCAGGTCAAATCATTGTGCAAACTCAAATAATTATAAAAATGGTTTCAGGCAGGGCTGACTCTCTCATGAGCAGAGGCAGGCTGAATTGCACTGATGACCGGTATTCTATTTCTCTGTTCCTCTTCACCTAGCTCCTGTTGCTAAAATACAGTGACAGATACTGCACCAAATACGCACAATGGTCAGCTGCCACGCCTGTTCTTCTTTCTAGGGCTAGAAGGACTACTCAACCATTTTGAGCAATGTATGGTTCGCTGAGGTAGTTTTAACACTGTAATATCAACACCAGAAAGTACCATCATAGATAAACTAGCTCCTCCAGCTTATTGGTTAAGGCCAGTCAAACTTGACTGAAATCCAACTGCCTGCTGTCACGTTCAAATTATGCGCCAGTTATATTATTTTTACAAAACATCATAATATGGCAAGTGCACTGATAGCCCAGGCCCTACAAAAGGGACCATGGGGTGCCAATTAAATTGCCTACACTGACATAGGCAGTGCAGATAATCTAGAAGAACAGGCCTAGATCTGAGAAACACTGCCAACACAACACTGCCCAACCAAACCTAACAACTTATGCTTTGAAAGCCTTTTCTCGTCCCGTCGCTATCTTATTTGTACCTAGCACTATGTGTTCTTCTTGGATAACCACCCGCAACTTAAATTTTCAGCAGCTTTATAAAGTCAATTAACTTATTCCAAACCGCTACTCTTCCCTGAAATGCAACGAGACCATATACACTCAAATCTGCTAGAACAAGTTGTATCTATGATTTATGCATCACCAGAACCTATCTGCTTCTATAAAGTTAAAGCCCATAGTGGCATTGCCGGAAATGAACGTGCAGATGCAATTGCCAAACACTCTGCCTTACATGACGGAGGTCATGACATGCACTTTCAGCCTCCAGCTCCCAGACAGTAATGCATACACACACCTTTACTGGCTTGCGGCTAAAGACACCGATGAGAATCCCAGCAGAAGAGGGGCAATCACACCAAGGCTTTGTACATTCTCTGATCTAAAGGCCAAGCTGAAAACAGAAATGTGCAAATCACACAGACTGGGGAGTGCCAAAACAAACACAGGGTATTACAACTTCTGGAAGGACCTTAGACCATTGGTCAATAAACAAACCACAAATGCTTTCTGAAACAATAATAATCTCAAATTCTACGAAAAGCAATGTTATGAGGTACCGCACTGATACAATTTTTAATCATAAAACACGCCTACCGGTACGGCGTCTCTCCCAATGCAAACTTCCCCCTCTGCCTCAGTGCACACTGATAGTGCGCTTCACATACTCTCAGGTTGCCAACACACTAATATGAGGAACATGATTATAAAACGCCATAATACGGCAAGTGTGCTGATTGTCCAAGCCCTACAAAAGGGACCATGCGGTGCCAACCAAATTGCCTACACTGATGTAGGCAGCGCAGATAAACTATCAGAGCAAGGCCTAGATTCTAGAAACGCTGCCAACAAAACACTGCCCTCTTGGTTTCTACCAAAACCAACAGCACGTGCTTTAAAAGCCTCTTCTCGTCCTGACGCCATCCTAATTCTACCTAGCACTGTGTGCTCCTCTCGCGTAACAACCCGCAACCCAAACTTTCAACAGCTTGCTAAAGACAAGAAATTAAATCCAAGCCAGTGGGAGTTTCACCTGATTGAGTTTAAATTCTGTGAAGACACTAGGCCTGGTCCCCAGCAAGTCTGAAAAAAGGCCCCCCCCCCCCTAGATTGTGGCGGGTTGGGGATGGTATTTGAGCCTATAGAGTCATGGCTTATTTTAATTAGGTTGGAGCTTCTTTGTGAATAGTGTTGTGAGCGTGGGGTTTGTGATGGAGGGACAGCTGGCGTCATTGTGATGGGATGGTGTTGTGCCTGAGAGGGCCGCGTGTGGGGTATGTTGTTGTATGTTGTGCGTTTCCTGGGCTGAGCATTGGCGTCTGGAGGGAATGTTTGTATTGGTGAAGGTGTTGGTGTGTTTTAAGTGGCACGTCTTTGGAGTTTATGATGGAATCCTGGCTGCTAATATAGCGGGAGGGGGATGTATGTGGTTCTGAGCAAGGTTCAAACACAGAAGTCTGGTTAATTCGCATAGTACCTGCCGGTAGATCTGCGTGTGTGGGAGGTGGACGGCTAATGAGGTTATTGGTAGTAGGATGCTTAAAATGTGTTGCTGAGCGTGGTTGTGGTGCAGGTCTGGGAGTTGAAGCAGCTATGTTCTGCAATTCTGATGTTTTGATTACCGGCCTAAATGTATATGCAAGTGCACTTGAACAGTCACTGTAATTAAAAGGGTTGTGATGTTCAGTAAGTATGCCTGACCTGGGTCATAACAGGGTGCCAAATCGTCTGAAATATATGGAGTTTCTGAAGTCCTGCAAAGAAAGATACGGAGGTCCTCAAAGAGTGCGTGTGTTGTTGACGTATTACGTAGGTCAAGGGGAGATAGCAAACTCCCTACTACGAGGTTGAAACGAACTGAAAGTTGATCATCATAAATAAGAGGGAAGCAAGAGAGGCAGGCTGCCTGGAAGAAATAAAAAAACTAGGGGAGACAACCAGGTTGATGAGAAGAAGGCCAAAACGTATACAAGAAGGTCAAGCATGGGAAAGAAAGAAGGAAAGAAAGCCTGTGAGAGTTATTGCTAAGAAAGATAGGGAGGTTCTTAGGGAACTCCTTAGGAAAGATAAGGAGGTCCTTAGGGAACTCCTTAGGAAAGGTAAGGAGGTTCGTAGGGAGCTCAGCCAGTTCGACGGACCTCCATAGCCTCCTTTCCCACAAAGGCCTTTAAGGAGGTCTGTAAGGAGGTTTTAACCTCCGTATAGGGGGGACTCCAGTAGGGTGGGTGCACGTGAGTATACACGTGTTTGTGTGTGTGTTTGTGTGTGTGTTTGTGTGTGTGTGTTTGTGTGTGTGTGTGTGGTTGTGTGTATGTGTGTGTATTTGTGTGTGTATGTGTATGTGTGTGCACGCGTGCACGCATTTGCACACGCATTTGCACACGCATTTGCAGCACGCACAGCATGGTGACCATTTTCCAGTCACGCAGCTCCGATGGACGCCACACACACGCACCCTCTCCCGTGTTTCCGTCCCCCAGGGTGTGTGTGTGGTCTGTTTTGCCTAGTTTCACTCTTGAAATCCCATTTTTGCACCCAGTTTGCACCCCAGAAAATAAGCTCTTTCCTGGGTGCATCAGCAGAAATTCAGGAGTGTGCATGGGGGCTTTGTTTAGGTTTTAATGCCCTGTATTGCACGCATTGTAAAACGACGCCTGCCCGGACGTGGCCTCGCGCCCACGTAGAACCGCGCTTCTTCAACAGGCACACAGCGCCTAACAGGCAGCGTCCTAAGCCACCAGCTCCATTGCAGTTTTTGGATGGTGAGCCTCTGTTTGAGGTAGAGGCCTTGCTAGATCATGAATTGGTCAGTTTCTCTAGAGGCAAGGGCAGAAATAAGAAGCCAGAGGCTTTTTTACAGGTTCCTTATTTAGTGGGCAAATTACACGGAAGATAATAACATTATAACAAGTGGGAGCCAGAAGAGGGCCTTCTGACTTGTGATGATATGATCAGAGAATACAAGGCTAAGAATGGCCTAGCAGAGAAAGCCATTGATATGGTAAAAGCTTGATCATAAACAGTAGTTGTTTATGTGAGAGAACTTAGCACATATTGTAGCATGGTGTGAGTCCTTGGTGTACTGGAGGTATACAAGGGTGAGGCGCCACCCAGGGTACAGCCGGAGGCTAGACCAGGTGGGGGGGAGTGTTACTCACATCCCTTGAGAAAAGGTGTATAACTAACTGGAGGTTAGTCCAACAATGATTGGTGAAGCTGGTTTGACTCCAGATTGCAGTTCTTGATATAAGTAGTATACACCACCCTGCTGCCTTAGCCAATGGTTAACTATAGTACGCTACGCACTTCGTAACAGTGAGTGTGCGCTTGCCTGGAGTGCCACATTCGGAAGGGTGTAGCGGCAGCTGAGTGTGCTGGAGTGGTTTGAGCTTGGGGTGTCAGACAATGGTCGGCTGGATTTCCCGAGCCTCTTTCTCCTAAGAGCCTCATCAGATCATCTATTGTATGTCCATATGAACCTTCCGGACTCGTTGTGTGCTCAAGTAGGAAATGCTGCAAATTACTTCAATTGGTAAGATTGAATGTGCGTGCTTGGTGCCTGCCTTACAATGGCTTTTGCGTGCATGCGCTGCAGGTTCTTGAGAATCGAAGCCCTAGTTGGTCCTCACACCTGCGGGAAGAAATCCTGTCGCGTTGGGTCTGATGGGATGACCGCATGGCAGCGGTGCATGAAGAAGAAGAGGGGAAGAAGGCGGAGGCGGAGGAAGAGGCAGTGGAAGCATGTTGTAATGAATTCATGGTTAAATGGCAGCAGTAAGACAAATGCTAGAAATCCCTGCCAATGAAGAGTCATAATCCTTTTAACCAGATGTTTGTGTGCACTTTGTTATAGATAAAGGACATCTTTTGACACACAGGTGCCCCCTTTGCTCTTGTGATTAAAATCTCCTTTAAGAATGATTTATGAGCAACTTTCCCTGGACCTCCAGAATGATCCTTCGTCTCCACAAACACTGTTCTCAACTATGCATACAAATTGCTGGAATCAAGGGACCAACCAATAGGCCTCCCTGGATATATTGAATAACCTTGCGGTAAGGATATCTACGATCTGGCTCAGAAAGCAGCTTGTTTATCACAGGAAGTTATTCAAAGCCTTCACAATTCGTAGGACACAGTTACCTCAAAATATATTCATGGCTAGACGAGGGTCCAAAAAACGGCTGTGTTGGGCCCTTTTTCAGGGAAGCTGGCTACAACCCCGTAAGTGACCATCTAGAGAGCATTTTCTTTAACAGTTCATATTATTATGTAGACACACTGCAAAAAAACTGTGCAACCTGTGTAACAGCTTTGATAAATGGGGCAGTAGGTGACCTCAGATTGATGATGCCTTCAGTGACCTTGAAATTGACCCATGATTTTCGGTCTACAAGACTACAAGATTACAAAAAAAGGCCTTCAGTCAAGAAGTTTGACTGCTCGCCTGTTCATAAAGTAAAATAAGTTCATGAATGAAAAAAAGGAGTGTTGTTTTCCTGGTGTATAAAAGTAGTCCTGTCTTTGAAAATAAGAACGCGTATTTCCTGCGGAGAGAATCCATCTGAGGGTGCATGCAGTGAAAGAGAACATGCTTTTCATCCTGGACATTATCATTAGCCTCACATAAGTCGCAAGTAGGGGAAGAGGTGGAATTTCAAGTTGCGGTTTCAACGCGAAGGGTGTGGGCGCGAAGTCTGAAACGAGCCACACTGCGAATGAATGACATCTCTAGGAAGGTCAAGAAGCATGTACCTGGGAAGCCTATAGGGAGGATGGGTAACCAAAACTCTTTGTGCAGGCAGTGCGCACCACTGGCGATAAGTAAGCGTTTTGCTGTTGCGCTCTCTGGGGTCTATCAGAGAAAGGTGTCCGAAACTCTAGACGTCTGTCCCTGAGGTCCACGACAAACCGACTGAGATTATTAGGCTCACAGTTCAACAACTTTTGTTTAACATGTAAGATTGGGTCAAGCCTTCCATGGCTGAAAGAATGTGGGAGGACCAGCATTCAGGAGACCGGATCTCAATTGCATGTCAGCTTGCAAAACCTTCCTCTCGTGGAAACTTTCCTCTCAAACCTTCCTCTCGTGGAACTGTTGCATTGGGTAAGGGAGTTCTTGCACAAACGCATTGCAGCACGAAACTAGTTGAATTGCAGAGGCTCCAGGCCATACTCCCGCACAACGCACCATGAAGGAGTGGTCTCTCTGACTCCAAGAATCCTTTTCAGGACTGCCAAGAGCCATTTCTATAAAGGGTTATCCATCTCTCTACCTTGTCGTAAGAAGGGAAGGGCCCATATCTGACTTGCAGACATGCTAGCAGGAATTGCGTAAGTTTTGAGGAGCCAGATATGAGCGTGTAGTTTGTTAGCAAGGTCATGGCTCTTGACAAATTGCCTCTGAAAGTACCAGCCATGAATGGTCGCAAATCTGTGTCAGCTGCATTGTTCAGATTCATCTGTCTGTCGCACACCATACCAAGGTCTTTGGGGGTGCCTGAGTAAGGGAGCTGCATACCATGAAGAAAAGGGGAGGCAAAAAACTTCCAGGCCTGGAGTTAAAGCACATCACCTCAGACTTTTGGGTGTTTACTGTCAAAGACTTCTTTTGGGCGTAAACTCTCAATTTGTTAAGCATAGTCTGTAGCTCATTGTGATCAATAGATGTGAAGAGAAGATCATCAGCAAACAGCAGGTGGGTCACTGTAAAATTGGGAATGCCCTGCACCCCCTCAGCCAGGTTGTCAACGTCATGAAAAAAGTAGGGGGGAGAGGGGGCACCCTTGCTTGACACCAAAAGATGGTTGCACATTTACTCTTTTGTCTATTTTTTGGTCTACACAGCCACAGGGCATTGGTTTACAAGATTTCCAAAAAAGGCCTTCAGTCAAGAAGTGCGACTGCTAGCCTGCTCATAAAATGCAATTAGTTCATGGAGGAAAAAATAAGGCTTGTTATTGTTCTGGCGCAAGAAAGTAAAACATCGTGAGCTCCTGTTGGGGGTAACAGATGTGCATTTTTCCTGCGGAGAGAAATGACGTGGGGATTGACGCAGTGGAACAGGACATGCTGCTCATCTTGGATACCATAAGCATCACACAGGTCACAAGTGGGGGAATTACTTTGATTCCATGTCGCTGTCTTGAAACGTAGGGTGTGAACATGAAATGAGCTGTACTGCGAATGACATCACGAAGCAGGTTGAGAAACATGCATGTATTTGGGAAGGATGTAAGGCGAATGAGGGACCAGAGCCTATTTTGTAGGAAGAGCACACCAATGGTGATAAGTAGAGCGTTTGCTGTTGTGTTCTCTCGGATGAATTTCAGAATGAGGTGTCCAGTACTCCAAGTGTCTCTCCCTAAAATCTACGACAGAACGGCTAAAATCATCGGGTTCACAGTTCTGCAGCTTTGCTGAAGATATACGATTGTGTCAGACCATCTATGGCAGAAAGGATATGGGCTGATCAGCAATCATTGGATCGCATAAACATGGGCTGACCAGCAATCATTATATCACAGGACATTGACACGTGCACTTAGCGGTGGAGCTACTAATGACACTTGTATTTTTTGTACACACACAACAGCCCAGCCATAAATTAACAACGGGGCCCTTTCATTGGGGTGCACTTGGGTAAGGGAGCATAATCAAACGTGACCTTTTTTAGCACACCTTGATTTACCCCCCCCCCCGTTTCGTCTATCAATATTGAGAGTAGGCACCACTTCTTTGCTGGTAAATGAGTAGGGTTGGCCAAGAGCGTATATGGGATTTCTGTATTCGCATTATTATATATACAGCGCGGCTGTACAGCGTATCAACTGCATGTATACGTTTACATGAAGGGATTTGGTGTAAAAAAATTGTAAAAGCAATACCGGTATTCAGCTGTGTTTTTGGTATGTATATACTGTATTGACATGTACTCAATCCGCACCCCTAAAAATAAGAGTTGATTTTACCCTGTCCGCACCAATCCGCACCCCTTCAATATATATTTTAGTGCCCAGGTGCCCAAACTGCCCTCAGAACTGCACCAAGAGACTAGAAAGGAATCAAGAGACTCAGGTGCATTCCATAACACAATAACTTTTTCCAAAGGCACTGAGAAATCAAAATGAGTCTGGTGCTGCTCAGTCATCCATTGTGTGCAAGCTGGCAACTGGCTTTGCCTTCTAGTCTTTCCTAACTCAAGCCCTCATGACCATCTTCCCTATCCCTCCTCGTCATCTTGGATGCCCTCACTGTTGCTGTCCTTGCGCTGCCTCTTCAATGTCGTTATCTTTTGCGAGCCTGCTGCTGGTGCTCTGCAGGGGCTCTCAAGGGCTGTTTCCCACTCATGACCCGTCAAACACTTAAAAATAACTATTGAAACCCAATCCACAGTATTTCGCACCCCCTCAAATATTTATTTATTTCGGGGGGGGGTGAGTTGGCCGCAATATGCAATATTTTTGCGGCGTGATATATTGTCACTACGGTATACGTCATGTATATACTTATATTTACATAACTCAGGGCAACCCTATACATAATGGGTCTTGTGTCAACTAGGCTTGCAGACAAACTATATATAGGTCCCCTTCTGGGAGGTACCCTCTACTGAAGTCCCTCTTATGTGGATGGCTCCCCCACTGAACGGTGTGCCAATTTCCCAGCCCGGCAAGTCAAGGATCAGTCCTCTGCTTACAAAAGCGGTGAATTAATGAGGTCTCAGTGACAAGAACCGTGAGAGAAGCCTGCATTGCTGCAAAACAGAGGAGCAGGAGTGGGGTGAATGGTAGGTGGGGGAAGGAGAAGCAAGCCTGCAGGTAATGAAAATATACTCTTTTTATATTTTTGTTTGATGTTGGTCAAAAGCGGCTGCTTTGAGAAATAGAAGCTAACTTGGGAGCATGTTTCCTCACTAACCCAAACAAGCAAGTATGCGGCTAAGATGTGGCTTATGCACACAACCCCCACCTTGATCCTTGTGAAGTGGCGTGAGATGAAAACAGTTGAGGTGAAGGGCTTTCGGGTGTTCCTATAGGTGGTCCCCCCCCTAAATCATCTGAGCGTGTTAACATGTATCAAGCCCTCTGATAATTGAGCACAATTCCAAGCGGGAACATGCAGGTTGGAATTGTTTGGAAGAACAGAAAAAACAAGTGCACAGCAAAAGAGCATTCGTTTTACAGGAAAATGTACGACGAAATAGAGTGAATTCGCGTCTCGTAAAAAGAAAAAAACGATGTATCTATCTGGCATTATGTTGAGGTTTATATCGGAGGTCTTACACACCACGGCTTGCCAATGGTGTGTAAGACCTCGGATATAAACCTCAACAAAAAGGGAGGCCGAGGATACGCCGGGGAGGTCGCGGGATCGAGTCCTGTTGAGGGGACAGGAAATATCGGGAGGCGGAATCACCGCGTTGTGCTACAAGGACGCGTCCGGGAATTGGCACCGGGGAGACGCTTAACCCTGGGGGTGATGGTAGTAGTATAGTATATGGTAGTAGTAGATGGTAGTAGTATATGGTAGTACGCGTTGGCTTGGTGTGTAAGACCTCCGATATAAACCTCAACACATTAGAAGGAAAAAAGTAGTACAAGACGAAGGGCACATTTGTAAGGACAAACAAAGGATGTCGAGGTTCAACATTAACTCAAATAGGTAGCGACATATGTGCACTTTTTGAGTTCATGCAGTCCTACAAGTCACTAAAAATTAGCAGGGGAACAAGGGCCAATTTTTGTACAGTACTGTCACTTGTTCAAGCGGCGCCGTGTATGCGACCGTAGCTGGGCTCGATCTCGCTGCGTGAAAGTGTGCTGCATGGCAATGCAAGCTGCTCGATGCTGCCACATCCACTCAGCACCTGAAGCAGAAATTTGGTAAAATGACGTGTCTCAATCAGGACATTTTTTTTTCCTGTTACTCATCCACCTTTCTTGCTGACCTGTACTGAAGATGAGGCTAAAACATTGTGCACATGAAGGTATAGCTCCAAGACGACCCTCTATCTTGTACTGCCACTCACCTGGATAGTATGTGAGCCTCTGGAAGCCTACAGCTAATTGAACAGCGGGGTCCACACCCAGATCTCTGGTTAAGGACATATCTGGCGAACGAGCAAACTAACCGAACAATGAGATCGTGAAATATTTCTACCTACTTCGAAGACTCTCGCAGACTGCAGACGATGGCACGGCTATGAGGGGCACTCTCTTTTTTTGTCGGATTGTATTTAAAATTGAAGCACTAGATTTAAATGGAGGGCGTACTAGCGCACATCCAGGCTCTTTCTGGATCAACCAGTGACTTGGCTCAGCTCTCTTCTCAGTTGAAGGCTTCCCCGTTGATTTCTCATGCGCCTCATATTCCTGCCTGCGTGGACGCTTTGGAACCAGAGAGCCATGCTTTGGGACAGATGTACTTACTGTGAGGATTCATGAGAAAGACCTGCACACCCACTTCTCAGAGTGACTCCAAGATGTGCAAACAATACATATACACAGGGAGGCCTGGAGCAAAGCGGGCCTGCAACAGGGTGGGGACGTGACATTCATCAACTCCACAGCACGATGCCTCACTGGAGCTTCTTCTGGACAGATACGCACAATACCTGATGTCTGTGAGTGCGGGTGGTAGCTCGGATGGGTCAAGTTGTGCATGGCCCAAATGCACATCGCAAGATGTAACGACACTTTGTTGAAGCCAGGAGCTGGGTATGCAGACATGCGCAAGACGCGTTAGAGCCTAGCTTTGGCAGCAGGAGAACTAGCTGTGACATACACTGCACGCCCTCTCACCCCTCTTTTTCTCTCCTGCCCTTTTTTATTCCCAGTCTGCCGAGTGTGTAGAGCTTTCAAGGAACAGGTCATTTCAGCTGGCTTTCCCCGTATGGGCATCTTGCCCTTGATTTCTGCCATCCGCATGCTGCAAGAGAGCCCAGACATGCTCACTCCTATGCACGCCGACTGCTTCCAACTGTAAGTGCATCCGCTTAGTCTTTACCGGAGAATGATTGACCTTAGCTGCCTACAGCATTACCCGCAAGAGAAAAGATGCTTGCAACTTGCCTTTTTTCCCTAGCGAAATGGAAGCAATTTACCTCCGTACCTTTTGTTGCCACCGCATGGCACCCTTGCTGTTACTTCCATGAAACACGCAGATGTTTGCTGTCCAAGTGCTACAGTGCTTCTGCTCAACTTGTGGAGGAAGACATTTTTGATGTGGACCCTAGCAAGAGCGCCTGCACCCCGCAGGACCTCTTGCTCTATAGCTATTACGGGGGCATGCTCTGTATTGGTCAGTGATGCTGCCCTACCCGTTCATAGATTAATAGAAAACGCAGCTTGATCATCTCGTGGCTGTGAGGCATCTTTGTCTTTGGGTTCCAGGCATCAGTAGAGCCAGCTACGAGGCTTTTGTGCATAGTTGCTGGACTGCAGAAGTAATTTTAAACGTCTCCATTGTTCTAAGCGTGGTTAAAAACATATCCATTCAACCTTACATGCTAACAGTTTCATCTCAAGCAATGCAGGATGTTTATACAGTCTTTTAACATACTCATCTCAAGCAATGCAGGATGTTTATTACAGTCTTTTAACATACTCACGCCACCACCGCGCTGCCACAAACAACAAACGACACATGCGGATCACAGGGCGGAAGAACTATGCACGTGCGCTAGAGTTGTTCATGCTTGGACTCACTGCTCCCTCCATGGTCAAGAGCGCCATCGCACTAGCCATCTACAAGAAGCACGTGCTGGTATCACTAATCCACTTGGGTAAGCAACCAGCTGTTTGCTGCTCATACACCATCAGCATAGCAGTGCCTGCTCAGACGCAATCAGCATAACAGTGACGCAATCAGATGCAATCAGCATAACAGTGCCTGCTCCGACGCGATCAGCATAACAGTGACGCAATCAGATGCAATCAGCATAGCAGTGCCTGCTCAGACGCAATCAGCATAACATTGACGCAATCAGATGCAATCAGCATAGCAGTGCCTGCTCAGACGCGATCAGCATAACAGTGACGCAATCAGATGCAATCAGCATAACAGTGCCTGCTCAGACACAATCAGCATAACAGTGGGACGACCCAAACGAATGTGGCGTTATCTTTAATTGATGGTCTATACATCTGGTGCACTGCTTGCAATCAAAGTTGCCTGACTTTTTTCGCAGGCTCCCTACCATCGCTTCCTAAGTTCACCCCACAGAGCGTGCGCAGCATGGCCGACACAGAGGCCCGTTTCTACTCAGAGCTTGTGCAAGCCTATGCCTCCCACAACAGCCAGAAGCTGACGCGCTCAGTGGAGTCACACACACAAACATTTAACGTGGTGAGCAATTTGGCGAGCAAGAGCCTATTGCTTTTGCTCTCTTCTGCTGGGTGTGTCTACGATTGTGTGGAGGTCCATTACTGTGAGCCCTCGTGTTCATGTTCCAGCTGCTCCTTTTAGCCCATTTGCTCATTTGGTGTTTGAATTGTTAAGACGCTGTGCATCTTATTTCATCACTTTTGAACACTATCACACGTAGGATGGCAACATGGGCCTCGTGCAGCTGGTTCTGGCCAGCTTGACCACACGCAGCATTCAGCGCCTCACCCAGACCTACCTTACACTATCCCTGGCTGACATTGCCTCGCGCGTGGGCCTGGCTTCACCAGAGCAAGCAGAGATGCATCTCATTAGGATGGTGCAGGTGTGTGTTTGTGTGTTTGTGTATGTGTTGCCGTTTGTGCCTGTTCACGTGTGTGTTTGAGTGGGTGTGTTCGTATGAAAGTGTGTGGTCGTGGTCGTGTGTGCTTGTGTGTGTGTTTTGTATGCTTGTGTGTGCTTGTGTGTTATCATTGTATGAGGTGCGTGGCTAGGTGTTCTTGTCTCTCCAGCCTCTCTGCAAGCAGGGACGCACCTGGCTGGACCAACACTGATGGATTTGTTAGGAAGTGTGTCAAGTGGTACTACTGAGAGCAGGCTCCACCAATCAGAATGGTGCAGGTACTGGGTGTGCTGCCTTTGCTATGAAACACAGACACACAAACACGCTTCTGTCATTGATCATTGAGTGAGGTACATTGGTTTCGATACATCAGGATTAATCTAGCGCAGCCATCAAAGCGAGATTACAAAGTGCGAGTATGGAAGCAAGCCTTGCTTAAAATCTTGTTGCAGGAGCGTCCTCTCCCCATTACAAGGCCAGGGCAAGTATTTAGCCTATTCCAGCAACCCATTTTCCCTACTGCTCCCTCCATACCCCTTTCTGCACAGTCTGGTGACATCCACGCTTCCATCAGTGAGCAAGATGGAGGCATGGTGCGTTTCCTTGAGGGCGCAGACGATGTTGCAGGCAGCCTGGCCAGCAAGAAAGGCTTGGCACGCAGGTAATGTTTGCCCACCATACGCCCTGCTGTTTTGGTTATCTCCTGAAATTGCAAGTCACTTCACTAGATGCAACATGTAACATCTCCTTGCAATCAGCAAATCTCTCTTGTGTCCCCTTCCTTGGCTGCATGCTCCCTGCTTTCTGCCCCACCCTGCACAGTGACCATGAGACCAGTATAATTCCCCATCTCCTCCTTTTCTGGCGTTGATGCTAGATCGAAATCTGTGCATATTACGATAATCTTTTATTCTGCGCAGGCTTGAAATGCACATTCAGAGGTGTATGCACATCGCAGACCGAGTACAGCAGTTACAAGACTCTGTGTCCACAGATAAGGAGTACCTCAAAAAGGTGGGTTGTGTGCATTAGGCATCTTGAGAGTGCTCTCGCACTCACATGAACAGCATTTCAGCAAATCTGTCCGCGTGAGGCAGGACACACGGACAGGAGCCAAGCAAGCTGCAGTGATCCTACAACTTGAAACGTTACCACTTTACGTACATATACCTACATTACTCAATTTAACAAAAATAATTTGATGACCGCCACCCCTAAGAACCCGTTCGTTACATCCCTGCAAGATTTGAAAAATTACGTAAAATATGCATATTAATACGGAACCTAGTCACCACGCCACCCAAAAAAACATTAGTCAGGGGCGGTGACTGTACACGGAATCGGGATTGAAGTACAAAAATTGATAGCATTGCAGCTGAGATCAACTTGAATGCACTGCTGTGCGTTGCTCGAGACAGCCACTGCTGCCACAAAATGACCCAGCTATGAATTAGCATGCCGTCTTCATCTTCTTTGCCCTACTTCCTGTTTCAGAGAAGTTCCGATAAATTGACGTGCCAGCCTTCCAGCCTGTCAAAAAGTACACAAAGCAAAGTTACTGGCTTTCTTACGAGTTGCCTTTAAACTTGTAAAATGAAGGAGCCAGGCTTCATGCCCAGATACATTGCCATAGCAAGGGATTGTATTTTTCGCACAGGTTGCAAAGGGAGAAAGGGCAGCACGATACGACTTGGGAGGTGGTGGCGACTTTGAAGGCCTAGCAGCTTTAGCTGGAGGGAGCGCTATGTTCCAGCCACAGTAGATGTTTTAACTACTTAATACCTATGTTCGGCCAACTTTACCTCTGGTACTTTTAGGTTCTAGAATCCAAGAATCCATGTACTACCATTACCTGTTGCTTCACTTTCTTGTACTATTTTTGCATGTAACGAGTGGGAGATATTGGAGTTAGCTGTTAGATACGTGTTCTTGCTGATAGCAGTAAAAGTAAAAGTCTACGCCAGAAAGCACCAGCCTGCATTAAGGAAAGGATCTCAATTAGTGGTCACACTAGCCAGAGCCCCACCAAAAAACGAAAAAAAGAGAAATAACAGAGATGAAAGAGGATCTGGCAAGTTGTCAGCCATGCGATCTGGCCTGCGCCTAGCCCTCCTGAAGCCAGCCGCTCTACCAGTAACCCCCCTCCAGATCCCCTATTATCACTCTGTCGTTGTTGAATCGTATTTTGTGTCTTGTTTTTGTTTGAGCTTTTTATTGCATGGCAGTGTAATGCAGTGGCTAGTTGGAGCACTTGGTGTAAAGGGATGTTCAAGTTTAGTAGAGGAGTTATGGTGTTCTGGTTGTAGATTGTGCCCCCAACTCCAAGGAGTATAACATGTAGTGTGACTTTGTTGTTCCCAGAGGAGATGACTTGGAGGCTCCTTGTTCGTAGACGCTGGATAAGCGGTAGACGTTGGTTGTGCGCTTTATATTCTGTCTGTTGCTGGTTTATGTCGGAGCAGGTATTCTCTACAACGTGTATGTCTTGTCCCTTGGGGGAATCTGTTTGGGGTCCAAATGCCTGCCTCTTCCTTCGATGGGCATGATTTACATGCCACCTGGGCGGCTGGATGGCAGCAACCACAGTCGTGGAAAGAAAAAACACAGCATTGAGGATCGCTTGGTCAAAGACCATGGAGTGTAAAAGTTGATCAACGCTGTTTGTGGCTGTTTGTGACTAGCGTCGTGTGTTTTTGTGCATGTGTGTGGCTGTGCCTGCAGAGGTGCAAGCAACAGCAAAAGCTGTGTTGCTCTGAAAGTCTTACCACGAAAGGGCTTCAACAAAACTTTCTTCCAAAAACTTTCAGCACAATCTTAACGACTTCTAACCAAACAGAGCGACCTCCTCTTTGTTAAAGTGATGCCAGTGAGGGTAAAGAGAAAAGAAAAAACTATGCAGGCAGTGGACAAACACTCCCTACATGAATTAAGGAGGAGTTACTACTTTGGTACCGAATACAGTACAACTTCTCCAGCATAAAAGATGAGGTCGCAGCGTTTTTGGCTGACAAAAATGCACATGGAAATTGCTGGAAGCAAGTGTCTTGATTCTCTGACGAGCCAAATCCTTGGGAGGTTCTATTGTGCGATTGTTTTAGACAGTGCCACTCGCTCCCAAAAGGATGTGCAGAGGTCTATGTGCGGTTCCTGCTCGGCATTTAGCTGGCTCTTAGGTCTAGCGTCCTCAAAGGACCTGATCTTATTGAAGTGGATGTTACATTGTGTTTGCCTAGATTGTCAAGCCGGTGCTGTCTGGGGAAGGTGGACATGCTTGTAAAAATACAGGATTACTAGTGTTCTGTTGTAGGATAGGTACTTAGTAGTAGAAAGGCACAGAAATATGCTCTGAAACCAGCAAAATAAATATGAGGTAAATTGAACAAACAAATTGACGGTACTAGCTAAATGGTGACAGGGTGATACAGGAGCAGAATCGTCCATCTCAAACAATTACCTCCACTACTTGGTAAAGTACGGTATCACAGTTTGTTGCATGACAAATCCATCTATACAGGATACAGACAGTAATGGGCTTCCCTTCTTTGTTTCCATGGTCCACACAAATACAGGTCTTGGCAAACTTTGCAATTCTACGGCAGCAAATCGTTCAGCATTTGCTCGTCATCAGCATCCAGTGCAGATGCACCCCACCGCTCTCCTGGCGAAGCAGGAGGCGGAGTGCTGCACAGCTGCCTTTGAATGGCCAAATGTGAGGGGGACGGTGAGGTGCCAGGGTTATTGGCAAGGGGCGTGTGTGTGCGTACGGGGGCCGAGGGTGATGAAGGGTTGGATCCCCCCAGTCTGCTGCTGCGGGACCCAACCAGGGGAGGGAGTTTATCCTTTGTGCGTGCTGAGCCTCGAGAGCCAGAGGGAGTAGCCAAGGGAGAAAATCCTCCTCCCTCCACAGAAAGGGAGCTCTGACCATTGCCACTAAGCTGTGCATCAACCTGTGAGGTTTGTGGTTATGTGAGCAGACGTTTTGAATATACTTTTCTTCTGACATCGATCATACCTATGTCACCGCTAACAACACTTTTATTTGCGTTACTGCTTGCAGCACCACCAAGTTGGGGCAAACTTAGGAATAATAGCTTAAACACCTTGTCCCACGCAATGTGCCGTACTGCACGTAACGATAGTGAATAGTGAAAAGTGACGGTATCTGATGCATGAATCATGGTGTGTCAGCAGTGTGTCAGCTCTCACCTCAGAGAAGCGGCGTGCCAGTAATGATGCCAGTGCGGGTTTAATTTGGCCTACGCACGAGTCCGGATCCAGCCCTTCTCCTAAGGCAGGCGAGATGCCATCTCCTGCTGTTATGCTGCTGCTCTGGCCTTGCTGCAATTGTTGCTGCCCAGACCGCAAGCGTTTGTATCGGTGGAGCTCAGCCAGGGTGCGCATGCCTTGCATGCGTGCAGGCCCTTCAGAGGAATCTAAACCCTCTTTGCATACCTGTTCGTTATTCATATGAGTGGTAGAATCGATAATCAAATCTCGGGGTTTTGTCACTGACAAAAACAGCTCAGTGTGATGTAAACCTGTGTTGGAGCCGTACTATCAAGCATGGCGGTGTGTGTTGAAAACGACAAAGTTGCAGCAACATAGCAATTCCTGCAGATTTAACATGTGACATGTCCTTGTATGATAAGCATTATTGCTCCGCTTGTTTGCATCCTTCAGTTACCTTTCATGCTGACCAACGGGGTACAGACAGTCTGTTGTGCACCGGCTGGTTCTCCCAAAAGTTCACTGGAATTAACGCAAAAAGAAACAGAGTCTAATCCTCACCTGCAACACAGCCTCCTCCGTAAGACCCAGGCACCTGACCTCTCCTAAGCCTCCATTATTGCACTCTTTGCTCTGCAGCAAGCCCGTCCCTGTTTGGGTGCTGTTGATGAATTGTAGCAGCTCGGTCAACAGGCTCAGGCGTGCGTTCAATTTCACTTGAGGGGGAGGTGCTTTTTCACTCTCAGCGGAGGCTTGGCTTTGCCGCGAGAGGGTATGTGCTGAGACCATGGGCACGCCCAGTACGGGGATACTGGCAATGTTCAGGAGAGCCTGAAAGAAGATGATATGAGAACGGCAAGATCTGGTTAGACATGCAGTGTAATCATGCCACCCTATGTCAGGCTGGGAGTTTTGCCCCATGATCTCCACCAGACATTGGGCGGGGCATGCCTTATTAGACAAGGCAGGTAACTCAATACGTCGACAAAGTGGATGTATTAAACGATGATTAGCGATTAGGCGTTCCCTATATGCGATGCACACTCATCCTGCATGACTTGTGTGAGCACGTGTGTGTGTATGTGTGTGTGTGTGTGTGTGCGTGTGAATGAACCGGTCTAACTGCAGTACAGCATGGTGCCCATTCCTGCCTGCACATTTGTTATGGACGTGCTGTGCTGCACATGTCCTACCCTACAAGTTTGATGCTCAGGAATGCATGTGTGTGGTCTGTTTGTCCTCATTCCACTCTCATTTTGCACTTTTTACACCCAGCTTGCACGCCAGCAGATCTAACCATCATCATCTTGGTCTACAAAACATCAGTGTATCAGTGTGTGTGTGTTTTACATGTTGCAACGCTTTGTGTAATAAAATATGAGGGGTCGTACTCAGAAAACGCCTGCACAATGGGTGTGCCCGCAAACCAAAAGTTCCCCCAGACGTAGAGCCTCACTTACACAACAGGCACAGGGTGACTTGCCTGCAACGAAGTGTCCTGGATCCTGGAGTTCAGGTTAGAGTAGCGGTGCACCAACAGTGGCACAAAAGATGCCACTCCTTGTTTTAACCTGTGCAATTGTGGTAAACTCAAAGCTTACTATAAATTGTAATTTGAATGCATGTTATGCTGTTGACAACAATATGCTGCATTTGTAGAAATGGCAACTTTTTCTTGCTCCTGGCGTGAGCTAGGAGGGAAAGCTGCCAGGACTTGCGCAGTCAGGAAAACAGCTCCCTTAGACATAGAGCCTCACTTTCACAACAGGCACAGGCCACCTTGCCTGTCGGTTGGAACAGTTGACACAGGCTTGCTTGCTTCCCCAGAGTTTTGTTGGGAGCCAGAGCCCACGAATGCCTGCAGCAGTGTGCTGAGCAGCTCCAATGACACAAAATACATCGGCACAACCTTGTCTCTGTGGATGAAGACATGTAAGCACTCGTCATTATTATTTTTGTACAGGCAGGGAGTACAGGGTTGAACTTGCCCAGAAAAAATAAGCTTTCTCCTATAGCAGGTGGTGTGCCTTCTTCATGGCTTTGGCATCATAACATCAATAGCTCACAGTCACACTTCGATCCTTGTGAGCTCATGTGAGCAGAAACAACACACTCACTTGAGGGCGTGCTTTAGGACTTCACATCCCACATTGAACGCTGGCTCTGCTTCAACAGGCGATTGTGCAGCCGCAGCCAAGACCTTTGCACACCCCTGAATGCCATGCTCCCGTTCTTTCCAGTCTGCACTATATAGCGCACGAACTAAGTGTTCAGGCAGCACCTGTAGAGTAAATACATGTGGATCAGCTCAATGCGCATTGCATACTCTTTAATCCCTTTAAAGGAACATTCGGCAGAAAATGACACTTGCAAAGCAGCTTTGGGTGCAAACGACATCCACTTTACAACTACGACTTAAAAGGATGATGCCTCCAATAACTTCTTTATTGTGTGTGCCCAGCTCAAACACACTCAAGAACTGCCCAGCTCACACAATATGGCACCAGCGTAAATACGGTCTGCTGCTGTGCGTAGCTGTTTTATGACAACTGCTTATAATAGACTAGCTTGTAACCTGAAGTAATTGCAGGTAAGGGGGCATTCGAAATGGTTCTGACTCAGAATCTGAGCAAGTAACTTGAGCAGGCATCCTTTTTGAATGGCATGAACCCCACGCGCCTTCAATCTCAGCGGAATAAGTTTGAAACAATGAAGCACTCAGCCCACGAATCACGTCCCTAGCTATGCCAGTCGTAGCCAGAGGGTTAGAGGGTTGCAGTTGACCAGTTTCTCTCTCTCCCTCTCCCTCTTTTCTTACAACACGCTTAGCACAGACAGGTTGCGAGCAATGATGACGGCCCATGCTAGATTAGACTATTGCATTTGGGGACAAGCGTGGTCGCGGCCTGTGTCTGAACCTGAGTGCAAAGAAGTTGCACTTGATTACGCACTGCCTAACCCACTGCCTAAAACTACAGTAACTTCACCTCTTTCCAAGCTTTTGCTGACTCTGGGATTTGTGTATGTGCCGGAAGAAGGTCAGCCAAGCCTTCTTGGGCCTTGTCATCTGCTGTTTGAGACTCCCTCTGCAATGTTTTTGCCTGTGAGCAAATTGGGACGCGGGGTCACAGACTCATCAGAATAGGGATCACGGACATCACCTAATTAGTAGTATGTGTTCTGCGCGGGTCCTTATATGCGAAGGCTTGCGCACAGGCTGACGACCTGGGAGCCCAAATCTTCGGACGACAGCGACTTTGCAGTGTTGCTCCACGAAGATGTATCAGCCTGCAAACTGCCAGAAGGAGCGGTGCGGCTTTCTCTGCTGTCTTTTCCTGCTGGTGCTACTTTGTTGTTTTTGTTGGAGCCAAAGCAACCCATTTTTGATAATTACCAAGTTTTGGAACGACAACACAGGGGTCAAAACCACTGCAAACAGGGGCTAACGGAAAATCTTGCTCTGTTTAAACGCGCCTAGTCATTTCAGTCAGAAAGCATTAAGATTTCCCGAATTTTTATAAGGACTGGCCGGTTGGTCAAAGGCTGGAATATTTTGCTCGACGCAAGAGTTGTCCCCGCAACTCTCCCACTGATCCCAAGATCCCAAGTAAATTCCCCTCCTTCTTCTATAGTTCGAGATGCCTCAATCGATCATGCTCGGCATCATTCTTCGGGCGGTGGCAGGATGAGCGAGCGAAATATATCCTAAATCTCCACCATTTTGGGCCGCTACATACGCTACATACGCTCCGGCTATGGCGTGTCAGGAACAATGTGGAGCGTGACCAGCCAACTTTCGGTAGGCGGCTGTATTTCGAAAGAAGCAAGGCAAAATTTGCAGGAACACAACCCAAACAACTAAACTCCAACAACCATCTATTGAAGTTAGAGATCAGATCAAACTGAAGGAAAAAGGGTTGACAGCATTATGACGATCCTATGCTCTAACTGCCTGCAAGCCTGAAGCCTACAGATAGAAGCACACAACTTTTCCGAGGACCGAAGAATGCATAACCGTAAGCTCAACTTACCAAGATGGTATAGGTGTTTATAATGCCACAAATTGAGCTTCAGACAGTACCGACCCTCATAATCAATGCCATACCGACCTCAACATATATACACAACAATGACATACAAGTTCTTAGCACCACCCTGCATCTGAAAACCAACAAACCTGACATATAACCTTAAAAGGGTGCAAAGGAACTCAATATCTTTATGTTGTTTCAGACTTGCCCGTATTCCCGTGCCCTATAAGACAAAAGCTCCCCTAGTCAATGGATCGCTTCCCCAACTGGCGCAGGGTTGCTGCACTGGGAGCGCAAGAGTGGCAAACGCCCTAGTATGCCTCATAGGTTATCACAATAATACTCTCAGCAAAAACTAGGAACCCTTTCAGCTGCACCTAGACTTTGATGCAACTTCTAGCCTTTGTCGGGAGGAGGAGTTGGGCCCCCAAGTGATGCAGGGCTAAAGAAAAGACTGCGCTGACTCCGGGAGCCCTGGAACTTTACCAGCATCGCGTCAGCATCCAGCCTCTGCAGTGTTTGGCATGTCGTTTTACAGTACTGATTGAGCATGCAAGTATGATGATGAGCGCAGGTGCAATTACGCAATTTTGTGTGCATTTCTTCTGACAACAAGCACAGAATACTAACGCATGCCTTTTTAGAGTTTAATTTTTGTCACTCAAGCTGAATGCTAATCATACTTATTGTGCTATTCGTTCACAAGCAGGATACCATACACCAATATGCATTCGACGTCTCACTTAAAACACTGAACGCTTATACCTCACCTGTAAGTAGCCATTGAGGTCGGCTATGTCGCACTTTATTGCTGCTTGCAGCTCCTCAACGGCTTTATGAGTGTTGCCCAGCTGCATGCATAATGATAAGCATTAGGGAAGCAGCATGAGAACCAGCAGAAGGGTCAAACCAGCCAAGCAAGCGCAATTAAAGTGAGCCTCAACAAAACAGACTTTTTGTATTCAAATTTGACCTTTGTTTCCTGCGGATGAAAAACCAATGAATTCTTCAAAGCCACAGCTTTGCATCTCTTCTATTCAATGGGAGCTACATTATCCAGTGGCTGTAGCTCAGTGGCTCACACACAAGGGCGTACACACACACGCACGCACACACACAACACACATAGGCACACGGTGGCTTAAGCAGCTTATGTGACAGTTATATGTGGCAGCAGTGCTTGTGAAAAATTCGTACCAAAGAAATTAGCAGGAGTTTAGACGAATCAAACGAAACACAAAAGCATTTCTCCACAGATAGCACGGGTGTTGGATCTCCCTCCCTGAGAAGTCCAGTGAATTTAAACATGTGAACATGTGATCAAGGGCAAGCGCCACACCTTTGCCAGGGTCCGCCCATGCTCAACCCGGTGGATGATGCATTGCGGGGCGATGCCGCAGGCCGACTGAAAGTGCCCCAAAGCGTCTGGGTAGGTGCCCTGCATGAGAGCTGCGCCATACAGGATGCGCACGAGCGTGCGGGCCACAGCGTTGAGACCAGCCATTTCTGTAAACGAGGGAGTCGGGGGAGGCTAAAGAGTGTCAAGTACAACAACATACGTGCATTTGAGGGCAATGGGGATGTGCGATGAATGGAGCAAAAGCGCCGCACCGGTCAGTGAGCACGCACGCATTTATGCGTCAAGGTTACATGTGTAAAAAAGCTGACATTTGGGTCCATCTGTTCAGGAGTTGATGTACCCGCGCGTCCTGGGAAAGTATGGAACACGCTACGCGCAACGGTAGTGTACCCAACTGCCGATGTGTACCATAGTGTATCCATCTTGGTGTACCCATATTAGTGCACAAAAAGGCAGTGTACCTAACTGCTGATGTGCATGTTAGCGTCCCTATATTAGTGCACAAAAAGGCAGTGTGCCTAACTGCTGATGTGCATATTGGTGTCCCCATATTAGTGCACAAAAATATACCCACCATAGTGCCATCGCCCCATTAGATGGTGAGCATAGTCATTATTGGGCTCCAGTGCCAAAGCCATCTTGGCATCTTCACAGGAGGTGGCTGCCAGCTGCACCTGTGCGTCATTGAGGCAAAAACGCATGCACTTTCGCACATCCACTCCATCCATACGTGCGTACACACATACAATCATACATGCAGTAATCAACAGGAATCGGCAGCAATACCTGGACTGCTCATGCACCCGGCAGACATTTCTTTTGTTTGCCGAGGTGCAGGCACATACACAAACACTCCCTCACAATCACCCACTTGAAACCCCCCACTTTCACACCTTAGTTCGGTTGTCACAGAGGAGAGCCAGGCGCCCTCTACTGATGCAGCGTGCTATGTAGCCGTGGGAGGCCTTTGGTGCTAGCTCTATGGCCTGGCTGGACAGGTCGATAGCTCTGCATACACACACACGCGCACACACACAAACAGTTAAGCAAGCGTGAATGGAAGTGAGTATTTTTGTTTTCAGGAGCTTTTATGCATGTCGGGTAAGAAGACACAAGGGGGAAGGCATCTTTGCCTTCTTTTTTTCACGCTTATCAATCTAGAGGCAAGCGTTTAAAACACAGCCCATGATAAGTCAGATGATGTCCAAGGCTGGACCCTGGACATTATCTGGCTTGTGCACATCCACCTCTCTCGTGCCCTGCTGTGTTGTCGTCTGATCTACAATTGTGCAGAGTTCTTGCAGCCATACAAACCCTTTGGGCACTGCCTGTGCACTCGTAGACCTATATCAACCTGTGTGTAGATAGAGCTTGCCTTTGAACGTGTTTGGCCTGCCTGCAGCACCCCACTTACTCACTGTGTGTGTATGTGCTGTAGCCTGCAGCACCCCAGTTACTCACCATGAGTGCCTGTACTGTAGCCTGCAGCACCCCAGTTACTCACCGTGTGTGCCTGTACTGTAGCCTGCAGCACCCCAGTTACTCA